>Ga0308157_10000144_pt1 | contig 297013 bp, 277 predicted proteins | sample PhyBR1_FD_201035 | JGI IMG/M metagenome (GOLD analysis project Ga0308157, IMG submission 201035) | Phyllosphere microbial communities from UC Gill Tract Community Farm, Albany, California, United States - DLSLB.R1 | ecosystem: Host-associated > Plants > Phyllosphere > Unclassified | place... | reverse complement strand
AGGATCATTTAAAAATTTATAATCTCCCAAAACTAAATTGAAATTTATTTTTTGTGGATTGCCGGATAGTTTTTCTATTGTATATGATCCTCTTACATTTCGTGTGTTATCAAGAATTCGACCTTGAAGATATTGTGAATTTCCAGGCTTGAAACCCCATGCAGTTGCTGGATCAATATTTGGAACTGATAAATTATCAAATAAAGTAACGTTATTTTTTATTAGCTTATATTTCAAGATAATCTTGTCACAGAAACTATATTTTGTAACCGTACCATTAAATTCATATTTGTTGATTACTTTATCTTTCTTTTCGATTTTTAATAGAAATATAGTGCCATTTTGGTTATATTCCCACAGTCCAACATATTGGTCGCGCTCATTATTAGTATCAACGGCATAACTTCCGTGATCGCCAATTTTTAAATCATCTTCTTCATTAGCCAATGAAGTAGTGCTTAAAACAGGAAGGTCCTGACTCGCCAAATAATTAGCACACAAAAGCAGAATTAATTTTATATATGTTTTTATACTTAGCATTTTGTTACTTTGATACTAAATTAGTTGGTTACTAGCTGATATGTGTCCTCTAAAGTAAGATGCCTATTATCACACAAAGGTTGGGATGTGAGTGAAAAAATTATACAATGTTAAACAATACTTCTCTATTGATATAGGTAGGAATTACCTGTTTTTATGGAGCAGGTAATTTCACAATAAAAATCCCCGCCTCAAAGGAAACGGGGATCATATTTACAGATTAGCTATTTTAGTCTTTTATGAATTTCGCCGAATGCTGTTTTCCGTTCGTATCATGGAGGATGACGATGTAGCTGCCTTTTGTAAGCTGATGGACCGGGATGGTCGCATCTTTTATGTCCACAGCTATTACAAGCCTTCCGGTAAGGTCATAGATGTTTGCGCTTGCAATATCAAGGATGCCTGTTATTGTCAGTACCTCTTTGGCAGGGTTAGGATACAGACTGAAAAGCTGTTTGCCGGCCTCCTTCACACCCAGCGGGAATGCACCTTCCTCGACAAGCAGTGACTGGTTCACAGTGGCATTTTCTATCACATCCACAGTCCCCGAAGGCCATTTTACCACTACATGGTCTATCGTCTCATTTTGGCCAAGGCCAAAGTGTGCGTTCAGCGAGCCCATGTACTCAAACCCGTCGCCGCTTCGTATCTCGCGGCAGAATTTGTCAGTCTCGTTCACATATACTTCCACGCGGGCGCCTATGCCATTGCGGTTGCTCTCGATGCCTTTCAGGTGTACTTTCAGCCAGTTGTTGCCGTTGTCATAGCCAAGGTTCAGCGTGTTGCCGTTTTGTACGTCAAGGAAACCGTCATTATTAAGGTCGCCTACAGGGCCGTTGCCAAAATTGATATGCACAGGATTAAAAGTGAGTCCCCCCGTATTGTACAAAATGTGATTGCCACCGCCTAATACATCGGTAAATCCATCGTTATTAAAGTCATGTGCTACATAATCCCTGCTTGTCCCGGTAAAGGTTTCTAATCCCGAACCGGCAGTAACGTTGGTAAAAGTGCCGTCGCCGTTGTTGCGCATCAGCTTTTGTGTGAATAATGAGCCGTCCAGTCCGGCGTTGCTGCCCACAAGCACATCCATGTCTCCGTCGTTGTCAAAGTCGGCCCATGCGCTCGACCATGACTGGTGATAGTCCGCAAAGCCCAGCTCCTGCGCTACATTGGTAAAGGTACCATTGCCATTATTGCGGTGCAGCTCGTCTTTTGCGGCATCGTTATTGGCACCACGGCATTTGGCAATATATAGGTCTATGTCGCCGTCATCGTCATAATCCACCCATATCGATGCATAATTGCCGCCCGAGAAGAATATTCCAAGGTCTGGCGCACCGTTCAGGCCGCTTCGCTTAAACGTACCATTGTTGCCGCCCGTGTTCTGGAAATATACATTGGCCGCGTTATCATCGCACATAAAGGCGTCAAGCTGGCCGTCGTTATTAATGTCGACAAAATTAGTTCGTTGCGTCAGGAAGCTGTCAGGCGTTTCAAGCTTTGCAGTAAATGCTGTTCCGGTATTGTTGGACAGCATCACTACCGATCCTCCTCCGTCACCGTAAAGCAGGTCATTATACCCGTCCTTGTTATAGTCGCCGGCGGCAATGCTCCAGGTAGGTGACCGTTGCGAATTCAGCGCTGGGAGGTCCTGTGCGGTAAAGCCGCTGCCGTTGGCGGTTTGATACAATACATGTACCATGCCGTCGCTAACACCAACAACGTCATCAAGGTAGTCGCCGTTCATGTCGACCACGCAGCTGGTAATGCCGCCAATGCTTACCTGCTGTTGTGTAAAGGCCGGAGGGACGAATTCTTCTTCAGTCAGTGTGAATGAAAAGTTGTCGCTATAACCGGGCGAATTGCGCCACCTGTCATCAAAAACGATGTAATATGTTACGTTGGCTTCGGCCATAAAGCTGATCAGTGAAGTAAGCCCTGTTCCGCCATCATCATCACCGCCTATGCAGGTAAGGCCATCACAACTGCCGGTATACACATGCACACGGGTATCGAACCCGGATGCTTCGGTGCTTACAGTTGTTGTGTGAAGTTGGGAGGGAGTATAAATGTACCAGCCTCCTTTTGTTACGCTTCCGTTACCGGGAATGCAAACAGGGTCGGGTACCTGGCTTCCTGCTGTCAATGCAACGCTATGGGTGCCGGGGCCTGCAGCCTGCGGATGGCCGCAGTCAGTTTGGGCCAGTAATGCCAGTGGGCTGAGGCACAAAAGCGCAAGGGTAAAAATTTGTTTCATAGTTTATCTTTGTTAGTAGTTGATAAATTTAAGGGCATGAACCTTCCATGGCATTGATCCATTGCTCGATCATTGCAACGGCTTCTTCATGCACTACGGTCCGTCCCAGTATCGGCATCCTTTCCGAAGGGACTACAGAGCTTATCCGGTAAAACAATGCCGAACGCTCTGGGTTCCTTTTGGCAACGATATGTGTAAGCGCCGGGTCGGGCTTCTCCTGTGGTGGCACACAAATGCCAATGTTTTGCGGGTTTACGGTTTCGCTGAACGCAAAGCGCATGGACATGTAGTCGCAATGCGAGCCTTCCTTATGGCAGTGCGCGCAGTTAATGTCAATATACGAACGTACCCTCAGGTCCAGTGGCTTGGTATCGTCGGTCCAGTCTACTGTCGATGTTATGTCGTTGGGTTTGTCATCAAGGTAGCCTTCATCGATCCAGCGCGACAACTGGTTTTCGGTACCGTCAGGATAAGCGAAGGACCTATTAAGGTTTTGCGGCTTTACGCCAATGGGTATGGGGCTGTCATTTACTTTGTGGCACACAAGGCATTCGGCAGCAGAAGGTATTTGATAATTAGTGCTTTTGGTAACCCCGTTCTCTTTCCACGATATGGGGGTATAGCCGCCGGCGAGGTCAAGGGTTGCCTCGGTTTGGTCATCATTCCAAATGTAATTGGCAAATATCCAGGCGTTATCTTTCTTTATCAGCAACCTTGTCTCAATGATGCGGGTAGTGTTCGCCGGCTGTACGTTGTCATAATAAAATGATTTGATCAGCACGGTCCCTACAGGGAAGTCCAAAATGTCGGCATCTGCGGTATAGGTAGCGCTCACACCTTCAGGCATCCAAATGAACCGCTTCTTGTGGGCATAGTCTGTAAAAAGCCCGCTGTTCAGGTCGTATGGCAAAACCTTGTAAACGGGGTCATGGTCTTTCATCTCCCCCTTAAAGAATTTGTAATCCGAAAGCTTGGGGTAAGGTACAGCAGTAAGGTCGAGCTGGACCGGTGATACTTTCTTGTACCCCTCATCATCGCCGCATGAGGTAAGTGCAATGAATAGTGATAAAAACAATAAAGTTTTTAAAACGTAAAGTCTTTTCATAATGTTATCGTAGAAATTTTTATAAAATGATAACAAATATAAGATAAAACCTTTTTGTTTTAACTTTTCGTTAAGGAAAAGATAGGGGCTTGTATGTTAAAAGTTTAACCGGTAAAATGCATGAAAAGCCGATAACATCCATCATTATGAAATTTCAAATGTTATAGCTGTTGTTGCTAGAGATCGAACTCAATGCGGTACTGCTTCAGCGACTCTAAAACTTCAGGCGAATTATGGTCGAATTTCGTTTGGTGCTGCTCGTGCTCCTTCTTTTGGGCTATGCGCTTCAGTGCGTTGCAAAAGCGGCGCACCTCTTCCTGACCCGAGAGTACCAGCTTTGGTACGGTAACGTTTTTGCCCGAATCGTCTTTTGCGACCATGGTAAAATACGACGAGTTGCAGTGCTTTACCTTGCCTGTCCGTATGTTTTCCGAAGTTACCCGAATGCCCACTACCATCGAACTGTTGCCAACGTAGTTTACCGAGGCTTTCATGGTCACGAGCTCGCCCACCTCAATGGGGTTCAGGAAATCTACTGTATCTACCGATGCCGTCACGCAATAGGTGCCGCTGTATTTTGATGCCGACGTGAATGCGATCTGGTCCATCAGCATAAGGATGTAGCCACCATGGATCTTTCCGCTGAAATTGGTATGCGAGGGCAGCATAAGTTCGGATATAGTTATTTTCGAGGCGCTTACTTTTTTTGAGATTTCCATAATTATGGGTTCAGTAGTTCGTCTTCAATATTCCCTTCCTCTTCCTGCTGCAAGGCGCGCGACAATATGTTTTCCGGCAGTGCCTTCTTGGCTTTGGCGCCCATCTTCTTTAGTTTTTCAATGCTGGTGATGATGTTACCGCGGCCGTCTACCAGCTTGCCCATGGCGTTTTGGTATTCGCTTTGGGCATCGCGCATTTTGTTGCCTACTTTGGTCAGATCACCCACAAAACCTTCGAATTTATCATATAGCGCGCCTGCCTGCCTGGCGATCTCATATGCGTTCTCCTGCTGTTTCTGGTTCGTCCACATACTGTCAATGGTGCGCAGCGTGGCCAGCAGCGTGCTTGGGGTCACGATCACGATATTACGTTCAAAAGCCTTACTGTATAATGTGGTGTCTTCATTAAGGGCGCTTGCAAATGCAGGTTCCATCGGGATGAAAAGCAGTACGAAATCAGGGCTTTCAATTTTATACAGGTCGTGGTAGTTCTTCTCGCTCAGCTGGTCAATGTGGCGGCGTATAGAATTGCAGTGCTCTTTGAGGTGCAACGCCTTCAATACATCGTCCTCTTCATTAATAAAGCGTTCATAGGCGACTAATGATACTTTCGAGTCGACTATCATTTTCTTTCCGTCCGGCAGGTTGATCACCACATCGGGCTGTATGCGGCTGCCTTCTTCGGTGGTGTGGCTTTGCTGGGTATAGTATTCGCGGCCTTTTTCAAGTCCCGATTTTTCAAGCACGCGCTCCAGTATCAGTTCACCCCAGTTGCCCTGCATCTTGGTGTCGCCTTTCAGCGCACGGGTCAGGTTCAGGGTCTCGCGGCTCATCTGCTCGTTCATGTCCTTCAGGCCAACGATCTGCTGGCGCAGTGCGGCGTGGTAATCAATACTTTCTTTGTGGGTATCTTCCACTTTCTTTTCAAAAAGGTGTATTTTTTCCTGTAGCGGAGAGAGGATACTTTTCAGGTTCTCTTTGTTCTGCTCGGTAAACTTATTTGATTTTTCTTCAAGTATCCTGTTGGCGAGGTTCTCAAATTCCTTGGTGAATTTCTCACGCAGCTCATCCGTTTCCTGGCGCTGTTCGCGCATGCGCTCAAACAGGTTGTCGAAGTCGGTTTCTTTTTTTGTGAGTTGGATGCTCAGCGCGTCCTTAGCCTGGCGGAGGTCATCGCGCTCGGTTTGGGTGTGGGTTATCTGTTTTTCGAGGCTTAGGCGCTCGGTCTGCGACTGCTGCCTTACCTGCTCCACCTGCATCTGGAGACTGTTGTTGCGTTCTTCTAACACCTTTTTTTCGGCGGCGGATCTAGATGAAAATACGGCCTTGCCAACAAATATCCCAATGGCAAGCGCAATGATAAAGGCGAGTAATAGTGTGATGGTCTCGGGCATATAAAATATTTTTTGCTAAGGAGTAAAAGTAAGGAAATTTAAGCAATATAAATTTCTTTGTATTGTTCTCGACTGCGCCCGAACTGATAACGGAATTAAGAATATTTACCTAATTAATGTCATTGAACGGTTGTCACATCAAGCGCAGTCGAGATGCGTTACTTCACCGATAAATAGATCTCTACTTCCGCATTATTCCAGTCCATATTCCCGCGGTAGATCTCAAAGTCATATCCATACGCCCTGTCGATGTCCCGCTGCCAGATGGCGCGCCATGCCTCCGCAACGCAGTCGGGCATTTTACCTTTGGCGGTCACTACTTCATACTTTTGTAGGGGGATGGTAATACTGTCGAGTCCGTCCGGTACTTCGGTTCCGTCTTCCACCGGGCAGCCGATGAAATAGGAGTAGGGGTCGGTATGGTCGCCGTCATAGTCAAAATATACGGCATAGGTATCGCCATTGAGCTTGTTCGGGATCTTCTTCGGTACAAACCCGCCCATATATTCCTGCCACAGCGCACCGCAGTCTTCCATGGCTTTTTCGTTTTTGTTGGTGGTCTTATAGCCGAGTTTCAGGCCGATGAGGGTAAGGGGAGTGTTCATTATTTATTGGTTTTGACTGATTATTTTCCAAAGGTAATTTTAACCCAGCAAAAAACCGCCTTCCGGCGGTCTCAGTTAATATCTTCTCATTTGCACCTGCGGGCCTTTTTTCATCTGGTCCTTCATCATTTTGATCTGGTCTTTCAGCATACCCTGCTTGTCGAGCTTCTTTGCTTCTATAAGCAATTTCTCGGCTTCCATCTTGCGGTTCTTGCTCATCGCGATGCCGGCAAGGTTCAGTTTTACCATAGCCATGTCCTGGTCCATGCTCAGGCCAAACTCAACTGCTTTTTTAAGGTGCTTTTCAGCAGCGCTCAGGTTCGTCTGCGAAAGCATAAGTCCCTTCAGGTAATTGTAATAGCCCTGTTGCTTGCGTACGAGCGCGGTGTCAGGGTTCTTTATTTTATCCAGCCATTTGGTGGCACCGTCAAAATTTTGCTTCCTCAGTTGAAGGAACGCCATGATGATGTACTCATTCTTAAAGTAGAGCAGTATAACGATACCTATAAGCAGCAGCAGGCAAATGCCGTTGCCGATATTGCCTTCGGTGAATTGCCATACGGCGGTAATGAAAAGTAATCCGGCAATTGCCAGCTTAATATTTTTATTGAACATGATGAGTGTATATTTGCGGTTGCAAAGGTAATAAAAGCAGATATATAGATTTGTAAAATATTTTTAATAAACTGCTTGCACGAAAAAAAAACCTTTGTATATTTGCACTCGGTTTTGGAAAGGCAGTTTCCTTTATCCTCAGTAAAGATATTTCAATAAGATTTAAAGATACAAAGCAATGAGTAAGAGAACATTTCAACCATCGAAAAGAAAAAGAAGGAATAAGCACGGTTTTATGGACAGGATGGCTTCTGCCAATGGAAGAAAGGTGCTTGCTCGCAGAAGGGCTAAAGGAAGGCATAAACTAACAGTTTCAAGCGAACCTAGGCACAAAAAATAATGTTTGGAAACAAGCACATATAAAGGCGTTACCTGTATTGGTAACGCCTTTTTTTATAGCCTCACCCCAGCTTCTAGAAAAAAATCGGCAAGAGTGTTACGTCCCGTCACCCTCTCCTTTGGAGAGGGCCGGGGAGAGGACAAACACGGCTGGGGTCTGAAGAAAAAACACTAAATTTGCACACGCTAAACAACAACTACAACACATACAATGCCTAAAGACACATCCATCAAATCCGTTCTTATTATTGGCTCCGGGCCTATCGTTATCGGCCAGGCCTGCGAATTCGATTATGCCGGCTCACAATCGGCGCGCTCTATCAGGGAGGAAGGTATCGAGGTGATCCTGATCAATTCCAACCCGGCTACCATTATGACCGACCCATCTATGGCCGATCATGTGTACCTGAAGCCGCTGACCACAAGATCGATCATTGAAATATTAAAGGCACACCCGAACATTGATGCCGTATTGCCGACAATGGGTGGGCAGACCGCACTGAACCTTTGTCTTGAGGCGGAGGAAAAAGGCATTTGGGCCGACTTTAATGTACGCCTGATAGGGGTGGATATCAATGCTATCAATATTACCGAAGACAGGGAGCAGTTCAAGCAGCTCCTTGAAAGGATAGAAATACCTGCCGCTCCGGCAAAAACAGCCAACTCATTTCTTAAAGGAAAAGAGATCGCGCAGGAATTCGGCTTCCCGCTGGTTATCCGCCCATCGTTTACACTTGGGGGTACCGGGGCGGCTTTCGTACACCATAAAGAAGATTTCGACGAACTGCTTACCCGCGGCCTCGAGGCTTCGCCCATCCACGAAGTACTTATTGACAAAGCCCTTTTAGGCTGGAAAGAATACGAGCTGGAATTGCTTCGCGACCAGAACGACAACGTGGTGATCATCTGTTCTATCGAGAATATGGACCCGATGGGCATCCATACCGGCGACAGTATCACGGTTGCGCCTGCCATGACACTATCGGACAAAACATTCCAGAGGATGCGCGACATGGCTATTAAGATGATGCGCAGCATTGGGAACTTCGCAGGAGGCTGTAACGTGCAGTTTGCCGTAAGCCCTGATGAGAAAGAAGATATCGTAGCGATCGAGATCAATCCGCGCGTGTCGCGTTCTTCGGCACTGGCCTCAAAAGCAACGGGTTACCCTATTGCCAAGATAGCGTCAAAACTGGCCCTTGGCTACAACCTTGACGAACTCCAAAACCAGATCACCAAGTCGACTTCGGCATTGTTCGAGCCGACACTGGATTATGTTATCGTAAAAATACCACGCTGGAATTTCGATAAGTTCGAGGGTGCCGACCGTACCCTTGGCCTGCAGATGAAGTCTGTAGGAGAGGTAATGGGTATCGGGCGCTCGTTCCAGGAGGCACTGCATAAAGCTACACAGTCGCTGGAGATCAAACGTAATGGCCTTGGCGCCGACGGCAAAGGTTATAAAAATTATGAGCAGATCATTGATAAACTGACCCATGCGAGTTGGGACAGGGTGTTCGTGATCTATGATGCGATACAGATGGGCATACCGCTGAGCCGCATCCATGAAATAACAAAGATCGATATGTGGTTCCTGAAGCAGTACGAGGAATTGTACTCGCTTGAAAAGGAGATCTCCACATTCAAAATAGACAACCTTCCGAAAGAATTGCTTCTGGAAGCCAAGCAGAAAGGTTTTGCCGACAGGCAGATCGCACACATGATGGGCTGCCTGGAAAGCCAGGTATACAACCTGCGCGAGGAAATGGGTGTGAAGCGTGTGTACAAACTGGTGGACACCTGCGCTGCCGAATTCGAGGCCAAAACTCCGTATTACTATTCCACTTTTGAGGCCGAGATCGAGAAGGCCGACGGTACACGGTACGTACATAATGAAAGTATTGTGTCGGATAGGAAGAAAGTAGTGGTTTTGGGTTCTGGGCCGAACAGGATAGGGCAGGGCATCGAGTTTGACTACTCGTGCGTGCATGGTGTACTGGCGGCATCTGAATGCGGTTATGAGACCATCATGATCAACTGTAACCCGGAGACCGTGTCGACCGATTTTGATACGGCTGACAAGCTCTACTTCGAGCCGGTATTCTGGGAGCATATCTACGACATCATCCGCCACGAGAAGCCGGAAGGCGTGATCGTGCAGCTGGGCGGGCAAACGGCGCTTAAGCTGGCTGAAAAGCTCGACCGTTATGGCATAAAAATATTAGGCACGAGCTTCGACGCACTCGATCTTGCTGAAGACCGCGGCCGTTTCTCAGAGCTGCTTTCCGAACTGGGCATACCATTCCCGAAATTCGGGGTGGCAGAGAATGCCGACCAGGCATCACAGTTGGCTGACACGCTCGATTTTCCGCTGTTGGTGCGCCCCTCGTACGTACTCGGTGGCCAGGGCATGAAGATCGTGATCAATAAGCAGGAACTGGAGGAGCACGTTATCGACCTGTTAAAGAACATACCGGGCAACAAGCTGCTGCTCGACCATTACCTTGATGGTGCCATCGAGGCCGAAGCCGATGCGATATGCGACGGCGAGAACGTGTACATCATCGGTATCATGGAGCATATCGAGCCATGTGGTGTACACTCGGGCGACTCGAATGCGACATTGCCGCCGTTCAATCTGGGCGAGTTTGTAATGCAGCAGATAAAAGACCACACGAAGAAGATCGCACTTGCGCTGAAAACCGTTGGCCTTATCAACATACAGTTTGCTATCAAGGATGATACGGTATATATTATCGAGGCCAACCCAAGGGCATCGCGCACAGTACCGTTTATCGCGAAAGCCTATGGTGAGCCATATGTGAACTATGCTACCAAGGTGATGCTGGGCCATAACAAAGTGACCGACTTTACCTTTAACCCACAACTTAAAGGTTATGCTATCAAGCAGCCGGTGTTCTCGTTCAACAAGTTCCCGGGCGTGAACAAAAAGCTTGGCCCTGAAATGAAATCGACGGGGGAAAGCATCCTCTTCATCGACGATCTTAAGGATGACCAGTTCTACGAGCTGTATTCAAGAAGGAAAATGTACCTGAGCAGGTAGTCATTCTGTCAAATAATAAAAATCCCTGCAAAGGGATTTTTTTATGCGTTAGATCGTTTTATTATCCTGTCAAGCCTGCGTTTATTATATTGCTGTACTAAAGCGGGATAAAGGTGGAAAACTATATTGGATATGATCAGCGCCCATAAGCCCTGTTCGCGATAATGCCACACTTTACTTGCAATAGCGACTCCTGCGACCAATAGGAATGCAAAAAGATGGCTGATCTCTGCGTATGTCATTTCGTTCCTCAGGGACTGCAATTTTTGCCTGTCCGGTCTTTCGGTAAGCTTTAGGGCAGGATTTAAATGCCTCCAGAATGATCTTATCAGTATCTGCCTGAAATAAAGTACACCAAGATAGCGGTTCGCCTTTTCACTGCTTATAAAATTAAAATTGGAGAGCCTTTTGTAGAAGCTTGTATTCTTTATTGTATTATTAATAAGTAATCCCACGACTGAAAAAGCGAATGCAATGGATATTGATCCAAATATGTAAGCGATCATCATTTTGTGAATTTTGTCAAATATAAGGAAACCGAACTTGTTTTTTATATTGGCTTGGTTGTTGGTAGTTGCATTACGGTTATCTTTGCCAAAATTTAAAAAAATGAAAAAACTCATCCTTATTTCGGTACTCCTCATAATATCATTCAGCGTTTGTGCCCAGGATAAAAGATCCCTGGAAGAACGTACGGTACTGAATTATAGCTACACGGCATCCGAACAATATGAGAAACTTATGGATTTTACACATCCCAAGCTTTTTACCATTGTGCCCCGTGACAAAATGGTGGAGATATTGCAGCGCATGACCAAGGGAGACGGATTTGTCATTACGATCGCACCGGTTGCACCCCGTTTTAATTTTGGTGAGATCAAAAAGATCGATGATGCCTCGTACAGTGTTATTACATACGACCTTGCCATGAAAATGAGGTTCACGGAACCTGTAGCGGATGATGAACTTGAGTTCCTGCTGGCTTCTTTTAAAACCAACCTGAAGACCGATGACGTTACTTTCGATAAAAAGGACAATTCTTTTACTATCATTAAGAGATCGCAGGCAGTTGCCATATGGGATAAAGACACGAACGGCAAATGGATGTTCGTTAACAACAGCGACGGTCCTATCAGGACAAGGTTGTTCAGTGAAAAGGTAATTAAGGAATTAGGAATTTAATTTGTGCCCGTATTCCTTATCGCCAATTCCGTACATTGGATCGCGGATCATTTAAATTCCGCAACATAGCAAAGGGTCAGCACGCAAAAAGAATGTAAAGAAGGAGCTTCTCAAAGAGGAATAAAGAGGGAAAAAAGTAAAGAAAAATTAAAGAGATTAATATCTCATCAAAAAGCCACTTGTTAACAGTGGCTTTTTTTATTACCCAATTAGGAGATAATTTATGTATTTGCTTGGTGTAACAGTTCCAGATGAACGAAGTGATCTTGTATCGCAACTCGACTAATTGTTAGTTAACAAATTCTTAAAATTCATAAAACACTCATAATATTATTAAACTATTCTTAATAAAAAACTTAAAATTTTGAAATGTGATTGGTTGTAATGTAATTTTGGTCATTCAATAATGTAACTTAAAATACAAAACAACCATGAAAAGATTTAATTTAGTTCTGGGTACTGTGCTTGTTGCTGCCGGTGCTGTATCTTGTAAGGATGAGGCTAAGCAAACTGCTGAGCACAATGTGGATCATTATGTAGTATTCGTTGACTCTGTGAACGGACTTGATGCTGCTGAAAGGGCTGCTAACTGGGCTGCTATCGATGCAGAACACCAACGCAGGGTCTCTGAAGCTGAAACTGCACTTACTGCTCTAGAAAATGATGAAGCTTCTGCAAAAAGGATCGAGGAGAGCAAAGCAAAGTATGACGGTGTAAAAATGGCGGCCGAAAATGAAGCGAAAGCTAAAGCAGAAGCGGCGGCTACCCCTGCGGGAACTCCGTTGGCAGATAAATTCTTTGGCCCGGGCAATGTTGTAGGTAATGACATGACGTTCTCGTGGGTGAACAAAGACAACATCCTTGATGTATATACGAAGTTTTACGAAACATTCGATGCTGAAAAGGATGAGTATTCAAGGCAGGACCTTGATAAGGTAAAAGCTTGGTACGAAGCCCTTGACGCAAGGAAAAACACTGTTGAGAAAGAAGGCCTTTCTTCTTCTGATAATGGTAAGATCGCTAACATCAAGCTAAAATTTGCGCCTAAGTTCCGTTGGGAGCGTATGACCGCGAAAGGCGAAGAGAACAAAGACGCTAAAGAAAAAGCGAACTAAGTATAAATAATTGGTTGATTAATTCAGGAAGAAGGCATATTTCGGTATGCCTTCTTTTTTTGCTTAGAGCAGATCAGCCCAACAATCCGTAGCCGCTCTTCAGGCCGATGAGCGCATCTCTAAAAAATGATCTTGAAGGGCGTACCATAAAGTGCTGCTGCACCTGCTCTCTTCGGAAGAAGATGATGCCCAAATGGTACGCATCGACACTTACGGTACCTTTCCCGTGATCCAGTATGGCATGCCACGCGGCTTCCAGTTGTGCATTTGCGTGTATATTGGGAAGGATGCACACCGTGTCATTGTGTGAATTCGAAACGATCTTTTCAAAAGAAGCCAGTATGGCTTCTTTGTTATTTTCGGCTATAACGGCAAAGTCAGTTCCGCCGGGTATTGGCGCCAATGGCGAAAAGAACCACAGCTTGATCTTATTCTCCTCTCCTGCATAGCGCAGCATCTCGATAACCTTATCGGAATCTTCACCAAGGACAAACGATTTTGCGGGCCGCAGGTAGCTTACGATGCGGTACAACAGCTCGGCCTGCGGATAGGGGATCTGCATATTTTGCCCACGGTACTCTTTTTTGGACAGGCGCGGCCCTTTTGCGTAAAAAGCCTTGCTTACGAAACGGAACATGAACGGCGAATGGATCCCGTGATCGTCCAGTGAGCGCCATAAGAATCGTGTGTAGGATAGTGTACCCATAAATAGTGTCAGTTTTCAGTCGCGGTCATAGCCGCAGTTTAAGACCTGAAAACTGCGGCTGCGGCTCAACGCTATTATTCCTCCATTTTCATTTCGAGCTCAAACCACCTTTCGGTTTTTTCTTCAAGGCTTTTTAGTACTTTTTCAAGGTCGGCAGCTTTTTGGGCAATGTCCTTATCGGCGATAGACCCATCCGAAAATTGCTTCTCAATGGCTTCCTTTTCGCGTTCCAGGTCTTTTACTTCCTTTTCAAGCTTTTGATATTCCTTTTGCTCATTAAAGGTAAGCCCTGCCTTCACATTGTTTTGTTTCCAGTTCTTTTTGGCATTATCGCCAACAGGTTTCAATTCTTCTCTGGAAGGCTCGGCACTATCCTCATAGGTGCGGAAGTCGCTGTAGTTGCCCGGAAAATCCTCAATGGCGCCTTCACCCCGGAAAACGAACAGGTGGTCTACGATCTTGTCCATGAAATACCTGTCGTGCGATACTACTAAAAGGCATCCCGGATAGTCAAGCAGGAAGCTTTCCAGTACGTTCAGCGTTACGATGTCCAGGTCGTTCGTTGGCTCATCCAGTATCAGGAAGTTGGGATTTTGTATCAGGACCGTACAAAGGTACAGGCGCTTCAATTCACCACCGCTCAGCTTCTCTACAAAATCATATTGCTTTTTGCGGTCAAAAAGGAATCGTTCCAGCAATTGTGCTGCCGATATTATCCTGCCTTTTGCCAGAGGGATATATTCGCCAAATTCTTTAATGATGTCAATAACCTTCTGTTCCGGCTTTGGGTTAATGCCGCTTTGGGTATAATAGCCAAGTTTTATAGTGTCGCCTATCACGACCTTGCCGCTATCTGGCGGGAGTGTTTGGGTGATCAGGTTCAGGAACGTTGATTTTCCGGTACCATTCTTCCCGATAATGCCAATGCGCTCTCCTTTTTTAAAGTTAAAACTGAAATTCTCCAGTATCGTCTTATCCTTGAATTTTTTAGATATGTTATGCAGTTCTACGATCTTGCTGCCCATCCGCTCCATATTGATCTCCAGTTCTACCTGGTGGTCTTTCCTGCGGCTGTGGGCCTTTTCCTGTATCACATAAAAATCATCCTGCCTGGATTTCGACTTGGTCGTACGTGCCTTAGGCTGGCGGCGCATCCATTCAAGTTCCTTTACGTAGAGGTTCTTCGCTTTGTCTATGCTTGCATTTTCGGCAGCGATGCGCTCTTCTTTTTTGTTGAGGTAGTACGAATAATTACCTTTGTATTGGTAAAGCTTACCATTTTCCAGCTCGATGATCTCATTGCATACACGCTCCAAAAAGAAGCGGTCGTGCGTCACCATGAATAGTGTCATATTCTCTTTGGCGAAGTAATTCTCCAGCCACTCTATCATTTCAAGGTCGAGGTGGTTGGTAGGCTCATCAAGGATGAGAAGGTCGGGCTTACTTGTCAGGATGATGGCAAGTGCTACTCGCTTCTTTTGACCGCCGCTCAGGTTCTTTATTCTCAGTTTAAGGTCTTCCAGCTTTAGCTTGGAAAGGATCTGCTTGTATTGGGTCTCAAAATCCCAGGCATTATGCAGCTCCATTTTCTCAAAAGCCTTCTGGTAGGCATCTTCGTCTTCCGGATCTTCAAGGGCTTTTTCGTATTGGGCAATTACTTTCAGAACCTCATTGTCTGACGCAAAAATACTTTCCTCAATGGTGAGTTCCGGGTCCAGCTTCGGCTCCTGCGAAAGGAATGCCATCTTTATTTCCTTGCGGATCACGACCTGTCCCGTATCAGGCATGTCTTCGCCGGTCAGTATTTTAAGGATGCTGGTCTTGCCGGTGCCATTCTTCGCTACAAAAGCGATCTTTTGGTCTTTATTGATCCCGAAGGAAAGGTTCTCGAAAAGCGTGCGCTCCCCAAACGACTTGGATATGTTCTCTACTGAAAGGTAATTCACTGTGTGATTTTTTGCAAAAGTAACGTATTATATATTTTTAGCCATAAATAACAGTGATTTGCACAAATTATTTATTGGATAGTGTCATTTGCCGATCCGTCGGCAGTGAATAACTTTTTTTTGAGCCTTTTGGTCATATATAACTCAGCCACCATTTTTTATGTGTCCTCTTGTATTTCTCGTACTGCTTTGTCGGGTACCAGCATAGAACGATAACTAATATCCAGATCAGGTAGACGATGCCGAGTGAGAACCCGGAATTTTCCTTTGGACGGAACCCGAATGCCATGTCCAGCCTGAAATTGTCTGCAAAAGTATAGCCCTCTGCATAAAAAAGGCCAACGCACAGCAAATGGATAACGTATACGTGCAACAGGTAATACAGGAACGGCACGCGGCCGAATACATTCAGGAGATCGGTAACACGGTTGCGAACGTTCTCGAGCAATGCCAGTGCGATCATTGCCGGGCCAAGCGTCATGCAGGCATACATGAGGGATGGAGGGTATTTGTTTACGTTGAGGAAGGACAGGAACGTGTACACGGCATCTTTTTGTTCTGTCCATGGCTTGGGATCACCGTAACCGTTGACAAGGCGCAGGAGTACGAACAGGCTGATGATGCCAAGTCCGGTAGAGAGCAGCAATTTCCTTCTTCGTAGTTGATCGAATTCCGGTCGGTACCATTTGCCTAAAGCATAACCCAGCAGCATGATGCCTGTCCATGGCACGGCAGCGTAGGCACACATCAGGGCAACGCCGCCGCCAAGCGGGATCACGTCAAATTCGGTGAGCAGGAACAGGTTGGCTATCACGTCCATTATCGGGTCGGTAAAAGTGTGGGTGTCCAGCAGGTTATGTAACGCGGTTATCAGGATGCCAAGTGAAAAGAGCATCCAATAACGTAAAAAAATGAGTCCGGATAAGAGCACCATGCTTGCGCCAATGGCCCATATTACCTGCAGGAAAAAGAAATTGAACATGTAATTGAAACTCCATCCGAACCCCACAATGGTGAATTCGGCAACAATGAGCCATAGTCCGCGGGTAAGCAGGAAAAACGCCAGTTCTTTTTTAGTTTTTCGAAGGCTTTGCAGGTAGATGGATGTGCCGGAAAGGAACACGAACAGCGGCGCGCAAAAATGTGTGATCCACCGCGTAAAGAACAATGCGGGGGTTGTGGTATCCATGTTCTCAGGCTGATCGTTCATTGCGTGAATGTGAAAAAAGTCACGGGTGTGATCCAGCGCCATGATGATCATGATGATGCCGGGCAATACATCTATTGACTGGATGCGTTGTAATGTCTTATCCATCAGTTAGTTTATTGGTTGATATAAATATACGATAAATAGGCATTCGATTACAAAACAGACAAAGTGTCATTATGTGTGACGTTTTGTCTGTAAAAGTCCGATCGGAATAAAAATTGACTATTTCTATCAAATTTAAAGTCAAACACTAAAACATATAAATTATGAACTTAGCAAAACGCAACACGGCAAACAGGGCTTTTCCAACAGTAATGGACGAATTGTTCAAAGATCTGTTAGGTGGTACGCAATACACCCACAAGGCTGTGCCTCCTGTAAACATTCGCGAAACAGAGCAGTCATTCACAGTAGAACTGATGGCTGCCGGTATGAAAAAGGAAGATTTCAATATTGAGGTAGATAACGAACTGCTTACCATCTCCTCTGAAGTAAAAGCGGAAAATGTTGAAGAGAACGGCAAGTTTACCCGCAGGGAGTTTGGCTTTACCTCTTTCAAAAGGTCATTCACCCTGCCTGAAACGGTAAAAGAGGACGAGATCAATGCCACTTATGAGGATGGTATACTTAAGCTGACACTTCCTAAAAAAGAAGAGGCGTTGCCAAAAGCAAAAAGATCGATCGAGATCTCATAATAATTGGTTGGTTGGTTTGAAAGGCGTTTCCTTTGTAGGAGGCGCTTTTTGTTTTATTTAACCAAAAGCCGCCAAATTACCCCATGGCCAAATTACTGCATTTTCAACGCAACTTGTTATCTTTGCCTTATGCAGCTATCTGTGATAATTCTTAACTACAACGTCCGCTACTTTCTGGAGCTTTGCATCATCAGTGTGCAAAAAGCCCTGGAAGGCATTAACGGCGAGATCATCGTGGTAGATAATAACTCCGCCGACGACAGCTGCGTTATGGTGAAGCGGCGCTTTCCCGGGATAAACCTTGTCGAAAATAAAGAGAATTCCGGGTTCCCGAAAGGAAATAACATAGGTGTGGCTGCGGCCAAAGGCGACTACATCTGCATCCTCAACCCCGATACTGTGGTTGCTGAAGATACCTTCACAAAAGCATTGGCATTCGCCGAAGGGCAAAACAACCTGGGCATGGTGGGGGTAAAATTTATAGACGGTACCGGCAATTTCCTCCCCGAGAGCAAACGCGGACTACCTACGCCCTGGGTGGCCATGACCAAGATGTCGGGGCTGTACAAACTGTTCCCGAAATGGGGACTCTTCAATAAATATTATGCCCAACATTTGGGCGAGAACGATGGCGGCGAGATCGATATACTTCCCGGCGCTTTTATGCTAATGGAACGGCAGGTATACCTCGATGCGGGCGGCTTTGACGAGCGCTACTTCATGTATGGGGAGGATGTCGACCTTTCCTACACACTCCAGAAAATGGGGTTGCACAATCATTATTTTCCTTCCACAGCCATAATACATTATAAAGGTGAGAGCACAGTTCGTGATGCGGCCTACATGAAACGGTTTACCGGTGCGATGCGTGATTTCTACAAAAAACATTTTAGGGGGGCGCTATTTATGGACGGATTCCTGAGATTGGGGAGTACGCTGTTTATACGATCGAAGCAACGAAAATCGGCGGTAGTTTCGTCAGCCGATAACTATGTACTGTTCTCCAAAGACGAGGAGCTTTGCCGCCAACTGGAAATGGCTACAGGTAAAAAGATCGTACGGTTTGCCCAGTACGAACGCAATGTGCTGCCCTCGACCAATAGCTGTACCGAAATAATACTGGATAACGAGCTGCTGCCCTTTGGCGAGATCATTGCCATCATGCAGAACCACAGGCACAAATGCTATACGTTCCGCATACGGCCTGCAGGGTGCGATTTTATACTTGGCAGCGACAGCAGCGACAGCAGGGGCGAAGTGACTTTGATGGGGAATGAGGCATCGGAAAAAACGTTATAGTTGGCGAATATTTATTCACAAAAAGGCATCGGGTTGTTTTTTTTGTTAATTTCGCAAGCTGAAATACTAATCTTACCTTTAGGTTAACGATATGGCAAAATTTGAACTGAAATTACCCAAAATGGGGGAAAGTGTTGCGGAAGCGACAATTACCAATTGGTTAAAGAACGTGGGTGACCACATTGCGGCCGATGAGGCAGTTTTGGAGATCGCGACCGATAAAGTGGATTCCGAAGTGCCCTCTGAGGTGTCGGGTACGCTTACGGAAATACTTTTCCAGGTGAATGACGTGGTGCAGGTAGGCCAGACCATAGCCTATATCGAGACCGAAGGCGGCGTAGTGGTAGATGCCCCGAAAGAAGAGACTACCGCAGCTAATGTAGAGATACTTGAAAGATCGGTATCAGCGGCCAAAGAAACCGCGGCTACCCCGGCAGATTTTTCAGGTTCTGACAAGTTCTTCTCACCACTGGTAAAGAATATTGCCAAAGAAGAAGGCATATCCTTAGCCCAATTGGAATCCATCAACGGAACCGGTAAGGAAGGAAGGGTAACAAAGAATGACATACTGGACTATGTGAAAAACAGATCACAGGCACCACAAGCCGTCGCACCTGTCCAGCCTGCAGCTATCCAGCAACCGGCGACCAATAACCAGCAACCGGCTCAAAAAGCAGCCCCGGTTTCGGTTAACGGAGGTGACGAGATCGTAGAAATGGACCGCATGCGCAAGCTGATATCCGGCTACATGGTACAGTCGGTACAGACATCGGCTCACGTGCAGTCGTTCATAGAGGTCGATGTGACCAACATCGTGAAGTGGAGGGATAAGGTTAAGAATGCTTTCGAAAAGAGGGAGGGCGAGAAGCTGACCTTTACCCCGATATTCATGGAAGCTGTGGCAAAAGCCCTGAAAGACTTCCCCGGAATGAACATATCGGTAGATGGCGAATATATCATTAAAAAGAAAAATATCAACCTGGGTATGGCGGCAGCATTACCAAACGGCAACCTTATCGTTCCCGTGATCAAAAATGCCGACCAGCTGAACCTTGTAGGCATGGCCAAAGCGGTAAACGACCTGGGCAACCGTGCCAAGGCAGGCAAGCTGAAGCCGGACGATACGCAGGGCGGCACCTATACAGTTACTAACGTAGGTACTTTCGGCAGTGTGTTCGGTACACCGATCATCAACCAGCCGCAGGTGGGTATCCTTGCCCTTGGAGCCATACGTAAAGTGCCGGCAGTAATTGAAACACCTGAAGGCGACTTCATCGGCATCCGCCAGAAAATGTTCCTTTCGCACAGTTACGACCACAGGGTAGTAGATGGCGCATTGGGAGGGTCATTCGTTAAGCGCGTAGCCGATTATCTTGAAGCCTTTGATGTGAACAGGGATTATTAATTTTTTGGAAATATACTTTTAGAGCCTCGATCTGTCGGGGCTTTTTTTATGTACTTTAGCTACTATTGAAAAAGTCCTGACAGCTGAATATGAAAAACATATACATCGCCTTGTTTTCTTTATTGGTGGTAGCCTGCACACCTAAATATAAGATCGCCGATAATCCGGCAACTTTTGTGCTGGATGACCCCCGGTTTGAAAATGACACGGCTAACAGGGATGTATCTGTAGATAAAAGATATTCTTTGTCAAAGGTGAGTGTTGGGCGCAGGTTTATTTTAAAGCACAACGATAAGGAATTTTTCAATGGTGATGCAACTGACCACTATTATCTGGACGAAATATTCAGGGGCAGGTATTTTTTCACCACCGTCAATAAAAAACCTAATATATGGTCTTCCGTATCATTGATCCCGAGGGATTCTGTCTTTATGTATGACATGGAATTACAAAAGCTGTTCTACTTTAATGCTAAAGCATTTCGGATATCCCCTGTAAAATTTAAGCATCCTCTAAGACGGACTGAAACGATCACTGAACAGCAGAAGGATGGTTATCCTGTAGGAGCAACTATTGACAGCGTTGATGTAATTAAAAATGAACTGCATTTGCTTTTAGAAGATCATAAGAGCAGGGCAGTGTTGAAATTAGAACCTGTTTCCCGGTTATAGGTCATCAATACAACTCCGCCAGATAATAGATCTGCTTTGTAGTGTAATCATGCTCATCCCTCCCTTTTGACGCCGAGCAGGTATAGCTTATAGAACCATTATTCCCATGGTTTATCCTCCAGACGAATAGGGGTACCCGTAGTCCGAACTTTCCTGCTTCATATACTTCGTCATTTATGCTGAACTTTTTCATTATAAGATGTTTAAATGTAAAAGTACGCATTAATAAACGGCTCAGGCTACGAAAAAGGATCTAAATATTTTTAAAAAGCAGAAAAAAAATTTTAACGATTCTGTAACATTTGTTTTGTAATTGCGTCTACTATACCGGATGTAAAATCCAAAAGTATAATCATCAATCAAATCAATCATCAAAATGAAAAGGACCATCAAAATGGGAGCGGCAGCATTTGCTGCGGGTCTAATGCTAGTGTCTTGCTATTCGTACACTACTGTTGTCGGAAAAGGCGCGCAGGGACATCAGGAAGTTAAAAAGTGGAACCATTACGTAGTATTCGGTCTTGCACCGGTAGATGTATCAGATGCTAAAGAAATGGCTGACGGTACGCAGGACTACACAGTAACCACCAAACACAGTTTTATTACAGGTCTGGTATCCGGGCTAACGTTCGGGCTTTATACGCCAACAACCACAACTGTGATCAAGTAAGTAAAACAGCGGCCACCTGTCATTTTGAGCTAAATGCAATTATGCCGAAGATCTCAGGTGGCTGCTAAATCTTCAATTTTATGAAAAAATCAGTTTTTTATATCGCAATTACCCTATCGGTAGTATTCCTGATCAACATCATCGACATCGTGATCAACGATGCCGAGCGCCTTACCCAATATGGCTGGGGATATCTTAGCGGACAGATCGTACTATTTGGCGTTTTTGTTTCCCTTGCTTTCTTCATGCTCGGAAGGGCTTATGGAAATAGGCAAAATTAAGAACTTTAGCATATCAATCAGGCCAACCATACGGTTGGCTTTTTTATTATAAAAATATAAGATTTATTTCTTTTATATAAGAATAAAATAATATATTGCACTCGAAATTGCAAAGCGATATAGTTATGAAGACATTAGAGTTTATTTATCAGGAGACAGAGATACATTTCCTTATTAATAATAGCGAAGATGTAACTGTAAATGCCACTGAAATGGCTGATATATTTGGCAAAGACCCCGAGGAGTTCCTGTCGGACATGCATACGCTCGAATTTATAAAAGCACTGGAAGCAAAGTTAGGCGCAGCAAGCTTCAGGCGTGAAGTTGGCAGGGATCTGGTTGAGGTCTGGATGAACAGGAAACTGGCTATTAAATTCGCGTCGTGGCTGGATCCGGAGTTTGAGCTTTGGGTGTACGATACGATCGAGACGCTCCGCTTTTCGCATTATGATAATCATCTTAAAGCACTCAATGCCCAGCAGGCAGAAAAGTTGCGTTTTAATAATTTATGCAAAAAGGCTATTTCCGACCAAAATGAACTTGCCATCCAGATCATTGAAAGTCACAGGAGACTCAAGAAGCTGACCAACGAAAAGAGGATCGCGATAGTTCACCAGGAAAGGGAGATCAAAAATCTTTTTGATATGTTTGATGAGAATTAAAAAGATGACCCGTTAAGTATGGCAACAAGTTCCTCAAGGAATGCCACCTGCCTTTCATTGATCAGTATCTTTGCTTCTGCGAAAGCAAACCATCCGGCCTTGTCTATTTCCGGGTAGGTGGCTTTACGTCCTGATCTTGGCGGCCATTCCATTTCAAAAGCGTTGCAGGTAATGGTTTCAGGGTCAAGGTCTCCCATTGCGGCCCAGCACATTACTTTCTTCCCGCCTTTTTGGGTGATCGGGTGTAATTCCATAAATGGGGGCTGGGGCTTATATCCGGTCTCTTCTTCAAATTCACGTACCGCGGCATCCAGGGGAATTTCATTTTCATTGAGCTCTCCTTTAGGGATACTCCACCAGCCTTCATTCTTTTTGGCAAAGAAAGGCCCACCCGGATGCACCAGGAAAAATTGCGTTTCGCCTTCCTTACTTCGGTAGAGTAGTGTGCCAGCGCTTTGTTTCATACTTTAAAGATACTATATTTACAAAAAAACGTATACTATGGAGGATAGGCCGGTCATAAAAATATACGCGACACTAACGGATAAGGTACTTGAAGCAATGGCGATCATATTGTTGGCCCTGCTTTGGGCCCTGCTTGTATTTGGTTATAAGAACCTGCCGGAAACGATACCTATCCATTTTAATGGCATGGGCGATCCTGATGGTTATGGCGATAAGAACACCCTTTTCCTGCTTCCTGTGATCGGGACATGCCTGTATTTCATTCTTACTGTACTTAACACTAAGCCTCACATATTCAATTATCCGGTGGACATTACGCCTGAGAATGCCGAAAAGCAATACCGTATTTCGGTGCGCATGATGCGTGCCATCAAGGTAAGCGTACTGCTTGTGTTCTGCACCATCGAATACGGCAGCTACAGGGTTGCGTTGGGTAAGCAGGAAGGTTTGGGCAGTTACTTCATTATTTTCGTTCTTGCGGTAATCTTTATCCCGATGCTATATTTCATATTAAAAGCTTTCAGAGATAAATAATTAGTCGGGCACAAAATAGCCACCATTTTCATTCCTGAAGTAACCATCTGCTGCCTTGCCGAAACGGTCTATCGTAATATAATTGAACGCTCCGCCTACCACGGCACCCACACCAAACGGCACCAGCCTGCCCAACACCGCGCCGCCACGTTTTGAACCATATTTGGTGATGAGCTTACGGCCTATCTTTTGGTTCATGCGATTGCGTATCCTGTCGGTTATGTGCTTGTCGAAATGTTTAACGCCGATCTTTTCGCCTTTGGCAGCTGCCGTTTTTTCGGGAAGCACAACTCCCGCCCAGATACCCAGCACCAGTGTGAAGTCGTCTTCGAACTCCTGTTCCGTATCCTTGCCGTAAATCAGTCCCGTACCATAGCATAGCGCCGCCATCCAACGGAGCATCAGGGCAATGTCGGCCGATACTGCGCCCGCTTCCATTGCTATCTGGGCGGCCGTCCCTATCCCGGGAAATATACCCGGCAGGGCTGTTGCTACTCCTACAGAGGTATATTTTTTCCGTATATCTTTGCTGTACAGCCGCGACAACTCATCTGGTGACTTACCGGGTTCTTTCTGCTTTAGCATTTCGATGTCCTTGCGGATATCTGCGAACGCAGGCATTACTTTCAGGATGATCTGGTGGAGGTCCATGGCCTTTATTTTAACCTAAAGGTATTCATTAACAAAGCAGGGGAGTGCCAAAGAGCTATTAAAATTACTCTCAGTGTTATTTTTTCGGACTGATGTTCAGTATGTCAGGATATTTGTTGAGGTATTTTTCCAACAGTTTTCCCTGCTTAAAACTGAGCCTCCACAGTATCTTATTGGTCATGGAATGGCTCCATAATTCAACATAAAAATTATGGACAGCATACAGCAGTTTTTTTACTTCGCCTTCCAGGCAGGCATCAATGAGTACACCCTCATCCCACAGGATACGGTACTGTTCCTCTTCACTCAATCGCTTGTACTCATTCAACTTCATATAGATAAATTTACGATTTCCCGTACGTTTTGCCAAGTCATACAGGCTTTCTATACAAAACGGTTCTGGGAGGACCGTAGTATGCAGTTTCCGGATATGGTAAAATTACTATTTTGTAATTTATTAAAAATTAAGTAATTATTAGCGATCGGTTGGCAAAATTTAAGATTGTAAAAACGGAAATTGCACTCATAATCAAAAAGAAAACGCCATGAGACTATTACTGTTATTGCCCGTCCTCGCACTATTGGCCGTATCGGGCTTCAATCTTTCTGCCGGTAACAACAGCTTTGCTATAGTCGTACTACATTTAGTTGTAATGGTACTTTGCATAACAATCATTGGCTTGATAGTTAGATCAATGTTTGCCGTACGCTATGTCGAAATACCGGAAAACGAGAGCGGTCAAACTTATGAAGGACTGGATCTCCAGCACTCATAATCTATATAGGGTTCTTAGTTGCTGATGCACTTAGGTGCTTAGAAAAAAGTTTGAGCCCACAAAAAAAGCTCCCCCGCTGAAGGCGGGGGAGCTTTTTTTGTCTATTATCTCACGTCTATTATCTAAATGTCTACTTCGCGATATTCACTGCCCTTGTCTCCCTGATCACGGTAATTTTTACCTGTCCCGGGTAGGTCATTTCAGTTTGTATCTTGTGCGATATCTCAAACGACAGTCCTGCCGCCATTTCATCACTTACTTTTTCGCTTTCTACGATCACACGAAGCTCGCGGCCTGCCTGGATCGCATAGGCGCTCTTAACGCCCTGGAAGCCGTAGGCAATGTCCTCAAGGTCTTTAAGACGCTGAATGTACGAGTCAAGTACCTGCCTCCTCGCACCCGGCCTTGCGCCTGATATGGCATCACAAACCTGTACAATAGGGGATAGGAGCGACTTCATTTCGATCTCATCGTGGTGAGCACCAATGGCGTTACAAACCTCTTCTTTTTCACCGTATTTCTCGGCCCATTGCATACCAAGCAATGCGTGTGGCAGGTCGCTTTCAGCATCCGGCACTTTACCAATATCGTGAAGTAGTCCCGCACGCTTGGCAAGTTTCACGTTAAGTCCAAGTTCTGCAGCCATAAGACCGCATAGCTTAGATACCTCACGTGAGTGCTGTAGCAGGTTTTGTCCATATGATGAGCGGTATTTCATCCTGCCCACGATCTTTATAAGTTCCGGGTGTAGCCCATGGATACCAAGGTCGATAACTGTACGCTTACCAACTTCAATTATTTCTTCTTCGATCTGTTTTGTTGTTTTTGCCACAACCTCTTCGATACGTGCCGGGTGTATCCTTCCGTCGGTCACAAGCTTGTGGAGCGAAAGGCGCGCTACCTCCCTGCGTACAGGGTCAAAGCACGAAAGTATAATAGCTTCAGGCGTGTCATCCACAATGATCTCAACTCCGGTAGCGGCTTCAAGCGCACGGATGTTACGTCCCTCACGGCCAATGATGCGGCCTTTCACGTCATCTGACTCGATGTTGAATACCGATACGCAGTTTTCTACCGCTTCCTCAGTACCGACACGCTGGATGGTGCTGATGATGATCTTCTTGGCTTCCTGCTGCGCAGTGAGCTTTGCTTCTTCAATAGTCTCCTGGATGTGTGACATCGCACTGGTCTTGGCTTCAGCTTTAAGGCTCTCTACCAGCTGGTTCTTGGCATCTTCTGCCGAAAGGCCTGAGATAACCTCAAGCTGGGTGACCTGGCTTTTGTGCAGGCGGTCTATCTCCTGCTGTTTTTTATCAAGGAATTCGATGCGTGTATTGTAGTCGGTAATTTTAGCCTCGGCCTCGTCTGCGGCTTTTTTAGCCCTTGCCAATTCGCCTGATACCTGTGATTCCTTGTCGCGCGTGCGCTTTTCGGCCTCAGCTATCTTTTTGTCTTTCCCGAGGATCACCTGCTCATGCTCGGCCTTTAGTTCAAGGAATTTTTCCTTTGCCTGCAGGAGCTTGTCCTTTTTCATATTATCTGCCTGTACGTTGGCATCTTTCAGTATTCCGGCTGCCTCTTTTTTGGCATTGCGGACCAGGTTCGAAACATTTTTCTTTTCGAGGAACTTCGCTATCCCGAAGCCGGCAGCGAGCCCTATGATGGCCCCGATGATTATCATTAAAGTACTATCCATTGGTTTAGTTTGGTTTAATTTTTAAAATAAAAAAGCCTACATCAGTGAGGTATTGTATAAACTCGGATAGACAAGTTTTGAGCTAACCCGCTGTTCAAGGATCTGCTCAGGGCAGCATGCTATAGTAGCGGCGATTCGCCCATTTTAAGAAATTGGCGTTGAGTTTATCAAATAAGGTACTAATGTAGGCAGTATTGTTGACGTATGTAAAGAACGTAATTTGTTTATTTAGAGAGAATTCCGTCAATTTTTTCATCCATGTCCTTCAGCTTCGCAAAAGCTTCATCAAAGTCTGCCGACTTATCGATCTGCTTCTGCTCTACCTGCGCGGCGAACTGTAAGGCGCACATCGCCAGTACATCCTGCTTATCGCGTACCGCATAATTCTCCTCGAACTGCTTTATCATCGCGTCGATCTTTTTGGAAGCGCTCCTCAGGCCCTCTTCCTGCGCGGGGTTTACCGTGAGCGGGTAGACCCTGTCGGCGATAGATATTTTGATCTTTAGCTTGTCGTCCATCCTTAATCAGAAAGTTGTGCTATGCAATGATCAATTTCGCGGATCAATGAATTTATCTTGAGTTTCGTTTCTCTTTTATTGTCGTCACTGCCCAGCAATGAATTGGCCATCCTCAGGGATTCGTTCTGCTGTTTCAGCAGGGCTATCTCCTCATTTTGCCTCCTGGTGACTGCTTCAGATCGTGAAATTCCGTTATGCAGTTCCCTGTTTTCCTGTTGCAGCCTGTCCATTTTTTGGGCCAGCTTCTCCAGTTTACTTTCAAGGGAATCAACAATTTGGGCTAATCCGCTCATTACAGTCACGTTTCATTGCTTGATCTTACAAAGTTAATATTCCTTTAATTAGAAACAACTGTTTCATGAAAAATTATGAATTTTAATTAAATTCCCTGCGTTAATATGTTATGCGTCAAGTTAAGGATCGTATTCGTTGATGGTTATTTTCAGGCTTGAAGATAACTAACTTTTTATAAGAATAAGCTAAAGCCGGTTGCCCATTTGTCTGTTTTTCCTATTTTAGTCCCATGAGATCATTTTTCTTACTATTACTATCCGCTACGGCTGCCGTGGCACAGCAAGCCACCTATCCGCAGGATTATTTCATATCGCCCATGAACCTCCCGCTGCATGCTTCGGGAACATTTGGCGAGCTTCGCACCAACCATTTCCATGCGGGCCTTGATTACCGTACCAACCAAAAAGAGGGATTGCCTGTATATGCCGCCGCCGAAGGCTATGTATCGCGTCTGCGCGTTTCAAGCTATGGTTACGGCACGGCTTTATACATCGACCACCCCAATGGCTTTACGACGCTCTATGGCCATCTGCAGAAATATGCCCCAAAGATAGAGGAGTACGTGCGTGCAAAGCAATACGAGAAGCAGTCGTTCGATGTCGACTTGTTTTTGAAGCCCGGCGAACTAATGGTGACTAAGGGTGAACTCGTAGCCCTTTCGGGGAATTCCGGAGGTTCGGGCGGGCCACACCTGCATTTTGAATACCGCGACACCAAGACCGAAATGATCATTAACCCCCTGCTTTTTGGCCTCGACAAAAAGATGAAGGATACCAAAGCGCCAACGATCCAGGGCCTTATAGCTTATCCGCTAAGTGACGATGCCGTGGTGAACGAATCAAAAAAACCATTTATCATTAACCTGAAGCTCCAAAAGGACGGTACCTACATTGCCGATAAAATTTCGGCAAAAGGAAAGGTCGGCTTCTCTATCGCCACATCTGATAAGTCTACCGGAAGTACTGGCAACAATGGTATTTTTAAGGTCCAGACGTTCTTCAACGGATCGCCTTATTTCAATTATGCCTTCAATACTTTTGCATTCGATGAATCGCGCTACATTAACAACTTTATCGATTATCCGCGCTACTATTCCACCGGCCAGCGTTACCAAAAATTGTTCGTCAAAACACCATATCCTTTCTCTGTACTGAACGGTAATCCGTCGAACGGTCAGTTCAATATCGTACCTGACACCATTAAAAATTACCGGATAGAAGTGGCCGATTTCCACGGTAATAAAACGGTGGTGAACGGCAGCATAGAATATTCAGGCAACCCGGCTCAGGTTGCCGATCCTAAGCACATCACGCCTTATTTCGTAAAGGCCGGCAACGACCATAATTATACTAAGGACAATGTATCGGTTTTTATCCCGGCCAACGCGTTCTACGAAGATTTTTATATGGACTTCAATGTCCGCGATTCTATCCTGTACCTGCACAATGCCACGGTGCCGATCCATACAAATGTGGAGGTCTCGTTCGATGTGGGCCATTTGTCTAAAGATGTGTTGCAGAAAACCTTTATCGCAGGTTTTAATGAAAAGAAGGTGACGTACAACAGCAGTGTAATGAAAGAGGGCAGGCTTACCGCCAAAGTGAAGCAGCTGGGCAACTTTAAGCTGGCGCAGGATAATAACCCTCCGAAGATCTTTGATATCAGCTTTACGGAAGGGAAGTGGCTGACTGACAAGGATGGTTTTTGGTGTAAGATAAGCGACGACCTGTCGGGTATCGCTACGTTTGATGCTTTTATCAACGGAAAATGGGCGCTTATGCACTATGATCATAAAACACGCGTTATATTCCATAATTTCAGTGATGGCATTGTGGGCGAGGGGAAAAATGATTTGAAGATCGTTGTTACTGATAATGTTGGAAATTCCACTACCTTTGAAACGCATTTTTTCAGAACACAAAATACTGCTCCTGTTGAAAAAGATAAATAAGCTGCTTACGCTACTGATCATATTGCTGGGCACCACTGCTTTCGCCCAGAAAAAACCAATCATTTACGGTGTGCTTATCGATGGCAATCACAAACCTGTAGAGGGTGTGAGCATCTATTATGCCGATATTGAGGGGACAAAAAAAACGACTACCGATAAGACCGGTTTTTACAAACTGGAGCTGCCGGTGGGGAGGAAGGTTATCATTTGGTTCGAGCATAAGAGTTTTGCCCTTTCGGCGATACATGACGTGAAAATGGACTGGAACGATACGCTGGAATTCAACTCCATACTTTCCGGTGGGGAACAGATCGATGATGTAGTTATCACAGTGCAGGGACGCGACCGGAGGGTGGAAGGCATGACATATGTCAAACCGGAAGTAATAATTAAAATGGTAGGTCCAAATGCCGGTGTAGAAAATATCATTAAGAATATTGGTCTTGGCGTTGCATTTAATAATGAGATGAGTACCGCTTACAACGTACGCGGTGGCAACTACGATGAAAACCTTGTTTACGTGAACGATGTAGAGATCTACCGCCCGTTCCTCATCCGCTCCGGGCAGCAGGAAGGCCTAAGCTTTACCAACAGCAACATGGTAGAGAGCGTGGATTTCTCTTCCGGCGGGTTCCAATCGCGTTTTGGTGATAAGCTGTCTTCAGTATTGGATATCAAATACCGCAGGCCTACCCGCTATGCTGCGGCGCTCGATGCGAGTTTCCTTGGCGGAAGTCTAACCCTTGAGGGTGTTTCTAAAGACGATAAATGGTCGGCGATCGTTGGCGCCCGCTACCGCGATAACAGCCTTTTGGTCAACAGCCAGGAAACGGAAACCAATTTCAAGCCAACATTTGCCGATGTACAGACGATCGTGAATTTCAGGCCGAATGCCAAATGGGACTTTAGTTTCATAGGCAATATTTCGCAAAATAAATATCATTACCAGCCGCTGTACAGGCAAACCAATTTCGGTACCGTTGATGACCCTATCGCTTTGCAGATATTCTACGACGGGCAGGAAAAAGACGAATATAAAACGTATTTCGGGGCATTGACTTCTGAATATAAAGTTACCGATAATTTCAGGCTGAAGCTTATCGGCTCAATGTACCATACGCAGGAGCAGGAATATTTCGACATTCAGGCGGCCTACGCATTGGGTAATGTAGACACGAATATCGGTTCCGATACTTATGGCGCATGTGTCGATTGTGTTACCGTTGGGAAGCAGCTTAACCACGCACGCAACGATCTCGACGCGCTTATCGTAAATGCCGAACTAAAAGGCTACCATACCCTGAAAAAACATTTTGTGGAATGGGGTGCAAAATATACCCGCGAAGACATCCGCGACCGTATAGTGGAGTGGGAGGTGATCGACTCTGCCGGTTTCTCCATCAGGCCTCCTGTTGCCGACTTTGTGCGCAACGACCAGCCGTATAGCCCCTACACAGGGCCGCTGGTGCCGTACCAAAATACAAGGGCTACCAACTTTGCGCAGATCAACCGTCTTTCGGGTTACGCACAGTGGAGCTATAAAGATTCTATCGGTGACTCAGAAATTTTCATGAACGCTGGTGCAAGGGTGCACCAATGGCAGGTGACCGGAGATAATATCGATGGCAAGAGCCAAATGGTCATCAGCCCCAGGGCACAGTTTGCCATAAAGCCCAACCGTACCCGCGATATGCTTTTCCGCCTTTCGGGAGGGTTCTACTACCAGCCGCCGTTTTACCGGGAGCTGAGGGATTCCCTTGGGATGGTACGCCCCAACGTAAAGGCACAGCGTTCCATACATGTGGTGCTGGCCAACGATTACAGCTTTAAGCTGATGGTGGGCGACACCCTGCGTCCGTTCAGGCTGGTAACCGAAGTGTATTATAAGGACATTGACGATGTGAATACGTATACGCTCGAGAACGTTCGCATACGTTACCGTGCCGATAATGCTGCCGTTGCCTATGCTTACGGGCTCGACATGCGCCTTAATGGCGAATTTGTTCCCGGCACAGAATCGTGGATCACCGTTGGCTATATGCGTACCGAAGAAAATATCAACAACAAAGGCTACATAGCGCGCCCAACGGACCAAAGGCTGAAATTCGGCTTGCTGTTTACCGATTATGTGCCGAACATACCAAGCCTGAAAATGTACCTGAACCTGGTATACAACACCGGCCTTCCGGGTGGTTCGCCATCGTATGCCGACCCATATGTGTACCAAACCCGCCTGAACGATTACCGACGCGCTGACGCCGGATTCTCTTATGTGTTGCAGGATGTAACGGATAAAAGGTTAAGATCGGACAAGGCATGGCTAAAGCCATTCAAAGAACTTACGCTTGGGTTGGAGATATTCAACCTTTTCAATAACCAGAATGCCATTACCAATACCTGGGTGCGCGATGTGTATAGCAAGAACCAGTATGGCATACCTAACTACCTTACAAGCCGTGTATTCAGCCTGAAATTATCGGCAAGGATCTAGGTGTATAATTTATTATGGGTCAGCACGTCCTGGCCCCCTCTCCTTTGGAGAGGGATGCGGAGTGGACTTATTCGTTGCTAAACATAATAATTGAAACATTTTCCTTATTTTTGGTATATCTCTAATGACCTCAAATGAAAAAAGCTGCCATTATAGCCATAGCGCTTGCATCGGTACTGTTCGTAAGCTGTAAGGAAGAAAAAGAAAAGCCCAAGGTGATCTACGAAGAAAAAGCTGATCGCACGGCCCCTAAAAAAGTTGACTCTACCCAGATCAAGGTTGCCGACCTGCCTGTGCACATGGAGGGCACGCAGTACCTGATACATCCTGTGGGCGATATAAGGATCTATGAGGACAGCAACCGCAGCTACGGCACCAGCCGCACCAACAGCCAGGTGAGCTATGCGATATCCAATTACAACCGCTTCGAGATCACGGGATACTTTGAGAACCTGAAGTTCCAGCATATTGATTCGATGGCTATGGTACCCCTTACCGATAAGAATGTGCAGATACAAACTGCTACTTTCCTAAATACCGTTGCCGAAAAGACAAAAAAACAAATGCTGGTCTATACACTTGTCGATGCCGACACCAATCAGGACGGTAAGGTAGATGCTAACGATATCCGGTCATTATATATTAGCGACATTAGCGGGTCAGGGTTTAAAAAGCTTTCGCCCGAAATGCAGGAACTGGTAGACTGGAGCCTGATCGAAGCAAAGGACCGTATCTATTTTCGTACCATAGAGGATATAAACAAGAACGGTGCTTTCGACAAGAATGATAGCGTACACTACTACTACGCTGACCTGCTTTCTCCGGAATGGATGGTAACAGCTTATGAACCGGTTAAATAGTCTTGGTTTAGGATTTGGAGTTCAGTATTTTAAGTGCTGTATGGCAACCAGGGAATACTTAATTAAATAAGAATATCACTCTCGAGATCTGATTTTTCGACCGGTATATCAAACCCTAATCGCTGCATTAGTTCCACGACCAGCTTTTTATACCAATTTTCTGATTTAGGGTGAATGTATATCTTTTCGATCAGGAAGTTGATGTCCACATCCGTTTTTACGCCCTCATTGATGAAAAGGTTGTGTTTGGTAAGGTCGGAAACAATACGTACCTCGAGTTCGTACTGGAAACTTTTCCGCTTAAACAGAAAGGGGAAAAAGTCGTTATCGAACGGGATGTATTCTTTTTTATAATCAATGTAATTTACCGCCCCAATGTGCTGCTCATAGCGGGTCTCCGGTTCCAGGGCCTGTTGCATACGCCCTATCGTGCTTTGTATGGCTAACCCCTCATTGTTCTTTGTAAAGATCTGCCACATGGCAAATGACTCATGCTCGCTGATGTGCCAGCTGCTCACCACAACATTCTTCCGGTGGTTTTTGTAATAGTCAAGAAAGTCAGGGTTGTCTACAGAAAGCCGCTTCATTTCCTCAAAGGTCGGCTCGCTGAACGTTCCCTCATACTGGTCCTCAAATTTATCCGACCGCGACATGAACAACTGCTTCCCCAACAGCAGGTCGAGGAATTTGGACAGGTCGAGGTACTTCCATACGATGGTGTCAGGATCTGGCAGGGTTATCTGGTCATTAGGGACAAACATTGGCTATCGGTTTTCAAAAATGGTTTTCAGGTCTCTAAAGTGGGAGATGGCATGGTCGGCCTCTTCGGGCGAATGTATGTTGTTCTTATCGTACAATACTGTTGGAATGCCAAGAGCTTTTGCTGCGGCGATCTCTGACTCAGGGTCATCGCCTACTACAAGTACTTCTCCCGGAAGATAATTGTGGCGTGCCAATATCCCGGCAAATACTTCTCTCTTGCTCGTCTTTGTAGGGTCAACAACATGGATCTCCTCAAAATCTTCGGCAATGCCCATCTGTTTTATCTTGCTGTGCTGCATTTTTGCAAATCCTGTCGTTACCAGGTAGCGATCGGCAGGGATATTCTTTATTTCCGAATAATCCTCAAAGGTGTTAATAGCATTATCATATTCAAGTTCTTCCTGCAATGCTATCCCACTGGCTGTTAGTTCGTCGCTAAAGCCATGTTGTTGCGCTACCAAACGGAATGGCGTACGCATAATGGCCTTCATAATATCCCCGATGGCATCGTTGTGCTGGCCACTCGCAATGATCAGGTCAAAAAGAGGCCCGAAGAGTTTGTCGCCTATGGCACTTACGGGGTAAACAGTATTATCGAGGTCGTATATTATTGCTTTTATGGGCATCGAATAAATTTAAGATTTAAAATTACGGCATAAAAAAATAGCCGCAAAACCTGCAGCTATTTATTAATATTTATTTTACAGTCCGGCAAATTTACCGGCAGGCGTGAAGCTGATCTGAGATCTATGATCTGAAATGGCTATTCAAAAGACTGCATCATTACCAGCTTTTTATAAGTGCCGTTTTGATCGAGGAGTTCGTCGTGCGTACCCTGTTCCACAATGCGTCCCTTTTGCATCACCACGATCTTATCGGCCTTTTGTATGGTCGAAAGCCTGTGGGCGATAACGACAGAGGTGCGGTTCTGCATCATGTTCTCCAGTGCCTGCTGTACGAGTCTTTCGCTTTCGGTATCGAGGGCCGAGGTGGCTTCGTCAAGTATCATTATGGGTGGGTTCTTGAGTACGGCGCGTGCAATGCTCAGGCGCTGCTTCTGTCCGCCCGAAAGCTTGTTCCCGCTGTCGCCGATATTCGTATTGATCCCGTCAGGAAGGTCTTTTACGAATTCGTAGGCGTTGGCGATCTTCAGGGCAGCCATGATCTCTTCATCAGATGCTTCCGGCTTACCAAGGGAAACATTGTTGCGGATGGTATCGTTAAACAATATGCTGTCCTGTGTTACCAAACCTATCATACTGCGTAATGAATTTACTTTATGATCGCGAATGTCGATCCCATCGATCTTTATACTGCCTTCCTGTACGTCATAAAAGCGTGTGAGCAGGTTGGCAATAGTACTTTTTCCGCTGCCCGACTGCCCCACAAGTGCTACGGTCTGTCCCTTGGGTACGATAAGCGAGAAGTCCTTTAACACATTTTCCTCTTCATAGCGGAAGTTGATATTCTCAATGGAAATGCCTTTTTCGAATGATTTGCTTTCTAAAGCCTTAGGTTTGTCGTGTATCTCTACATCGGTTTCAAGAAGTTCTAAGATCCTTTCCGCCGAAGCACTGCCACGCTTGAGGCTGTAGCTGGCTTTGGAAATGTCTTTAGCCGGCGTAAGGATATTGTAAGCCAGTAGGATATAGCCGAGAAAGAATCCGGCTTCCATTGTCTTGTCTTCAAAAACAAGGTATCCGCCGTAAACGAGCAGCACACCTATAACAATGATACCCAAAAGTTCACTAAGCGGCGATGCAAGGTTCTGCCTGTTTGAAACCGAGTTGGAAAATCCAAAAAGTTTCATGTTGATAGCAGCAAATTTTTCCCTGAAGATCCGCTCGGCCGTAAACGACTTTATCACTTTGAGCCCGCCAACAGTTTCCTCAAGAGTAGCTAATATCTGCCCTTGCTGCTGCTGTACACGCATTGATTTCTTTTTAAGTGATTTGCCGACTTTTGAAATGATGAAGCCTGCAATAGGGATAAACACCAGTACGAACAATGTTAACTGATAGCTGAATATAGCCATGGTTACCAAAGCCCCGAGTATAGTGAGTGGCTCCTTTACTATCATTTCCATATAGTTCATGAACGAATTGCTCAGTTCGTTCACATCCGTGGTCATTTTCGCGATCACGTCGCCCTTTGTCGTTTTTGAATAATAGTTAAGGGGAAGGCGGGTTATCTTGCCATAAAGTTCCGTGCGTATGTCCTTAACCATTCCGTTGCGCAGGTGCGTAATGAAATAAAGGGCCATATAGTTGCAAAGGTTCTTGAGCAGGAAGATCACGATGATAAGCCCTATGATGAACATGAGCACTTTAAATTCGCCATGTTCACGAATTTCACTCACTAAAGTATAATTCAGCAGGTCTTCAATGTAACTTTTTATATGCCCCAGATCCTGATACACAGGCTTTGGAACATCTTTCTTGTCTTCAAAGATCACTTTAAGTACAGGTATTACCGCAATGAGCGAAAATGTACTGAATAACGCATACAGTACATTGAAGAAGATATTAAGATATACCTGCTTTTTGTACGGTTTGGCATAAGGATAGATTTTCTTTAAGTAGCTCATGTTACCTGAGGTTCATTTCCTCTACGATGTTCTGTATCTTCTGATCTAATGAGGCTTCAACCGCTTTGAAGTTCTTCACATCGTCAAGCGGCTCGTTCACGCTGAAATAGAATTTTATTTTTGGTTCTGTACCGCTTGGGCGCGCACATATTTTGGTACCATCCTCGAGATAATAAATAAGCACGTCGCTTTTAGGCAGTGTAAGTATTTCTTCCTCGCCTGAAAGCAGGTTCTTAGCTGTAGATGCCTTATAATCTTCTACCATTATTACACGCTGCCCGTTGATCTCGCTAAGCGGGTTCTCGCGCATTTGTATCATCATGGCATTGATCTCCTCTGCGCCTTCCTTGCCTTTTTTGGTAAGCGAGATGAGGTACTCCTTATAAAAGCCAAACTCAACAGATAGTTTCAGCAGTTCCTGGAACAGTGAGCTCGCATTGGCTTTCGCCTGTGCGGCAATTTCGCATAAGAGTAGAGTAGAGGTTACGGCATCTTTGTCGCGTACTTTGTCGCCCACCATGAACCCGAAACTCTCTTCGCCGCCACCAATGAACTCCTGTTCAGGGAAATCCTTGATCATCTTGGCGATCCATTTAAAGCCGGTTAGCCCCACTTTGCATTCCACATCATACGCTGTTGCGAGTTCCATCATCATTGGTGTGGATACTATGGTCGAGCCGATAAATTGCTTTCCGTTGATCCTGCCCTGCTTCTTCCATTGCTCCAAAAGGAAGTGCGTCATGAGTACCATGGTTTGGTTGCCGTTCAGCAGCGTCATGATGCCGTTGCCGTTACGCACGGCCACACCCAGTCGGTCGCTGTCAGGGTCGGTACCCACTACTATGTCGGCGTCAACCTCGTCAGCCAGTGCTATAGCCATTGCCAGTGCTTCGGGCTCTTCCGGGTTGGGCGATTTTACCGTTGGGAAATTCCCGTCCGGTTTGGCCTGTTCGGCCACAATGTGTACGTTGCTGTATCCGGCGTTCTCAAGCAGGTCGGGTATCGATTTTACCGATGTACCGTGAAGAGGGGTGTAAACGATCTTCAGTGCGTCCTTGGCTTCCTGTGGCGTGTTGAACGATGCATTGACCAACGACGTGCGAAGAAAAGCCCTGTCTACTTCCTCACCGATATATTCGATCAGTGTTTCATCAGTATTAAAGTTGATCTGGCCGTATTCCAGCGCTTCAATGACCGCGATCAGTTCTTTGTCCTGTGGCGGTACCAGTTGCCCGCCGTCCTGCCAGTATACCTTGTAACCGTTATATTCCGGTGGGTTGTGCGATGCTGTCAGAACGATACCTGCATGGCAGTTCAGGTGCTTTACCGCGAACGAAAGCTCCGGCGTAGGGCGCAGCTCCTCAAAAAGGTATACTTTAATGCCGTTGGCCGAAAACACATCGGCAACCACCTTGGCAAGCGTATCACTATTGTGGCGGCAGTCGTAGGCTATTGCTACTTTCAGTTCATCACCGGGGAATGAAATTTTCAGGTAATCCGAAAGGCCCTGTGTTGCTTTCCCGAGGGTATATTTGTTGATGCGGTTGGTGCCCGGGCCCATAATGCCCCTCATGCCTCCGGTGCCAAATTCAAGGTTCTTATAAAAACTGTCCTCCAACTCTTTAGGCGAAGAGGCCATCATTTCCTGCAATGAAGCATGTGTATCATTGTCAAAAACCGGCGTTAGCCATACATTTACTTTGTCAAGTATTGATTTGTCGATTTCCATCGTAACTATATTTTATAGTATAAAATTTGTTATTATTCGCCAAACGGCAAAACACTGCAGTTATAAAGTTTCGCTAATTTTATAGCGTTCCTCATTATTGCGGGTGCGCAGGATGATCTCGCCCAAAAAACCCGCCAGGAAAAGCTGCGTACCGATGATCATTGTAGCCAGCGCAATGTAAAACCACGGGTTATCAGTGATCAGGATCGTTTTTTGGTGGTGGTACAGCCTGATAAGTTTTATTGCGCCAATGTATATGGCCGAACCCAGCCCTATCAGGAACATGAGTACCCCAAGCGCGCCGAACAGGTGCATGGGCCTCTTGCCGAAACGTGACAGGAACCAAATGGTTATAAGGTCCAGGAATCCGTTGATAAAACGTTCCATCCCGAATTTGGTCGAACCATATTTGCGTGCCTGGTGCATTACCACTTTTTCGCCTATGCGTGAAAACCCTGCATTTTTAGCCAGCACGGGGATATAACGGTGCATTTCGCCCGAAACCTCGATGTTCTTCACGACCACATTCCTGTAGGCCTTGAGCCCGCAGTTGAAGTCGTTGAGCTTTACACCCGATGTTTTCCTGGCCGCCCAGTTGAACAGCTTGGAAGGCATGTTCTTGGAGAGGATGGAGTCATACCGTTTCTTTTTCCAGCCCGAGACCAGGTCGTAGCCCTCAGCGGTGATCATGCTGTATAGTCCCGGTATTTCGTCGGGGCTGTCCTGCAGGTCGGCATCCATGGTAATGATCACGTCGCCCTGAGCCTTGGCAAAACCGGCATGCAGCGCCTGCGATTTCCCGTAGTTCCTCTGGAAACGGATGCCTTTTACGCCCGGGTCCTTAGCCGAAAGCTGTTGTATGATGTGCCAGGATGCATCGGTGCTGCCATCGTCTATGAAGATGACCTCATAGCTAAAGTTGTTCTCGGCCATGACCTTTACGATCCACTGGTGCAATTCGTTGAGCGATTCCTCTTCGTTGAGGAGGGGTATAACTATCGATAGATTCATTTATTGTTGAAAAGCTCCCGGATTATCTTTTTTTATGATAGCCCCAATGATCAGGGAAAATATAAGGCCGATGAACGTATAAATTACTATGGTGAACGGAGCTGCAACAAGAGGGTCCATGAAGGTTTTGGTCCATTTAAGGGTCATTTCAAGTTGCTCTGATGACATGTTCGGGTTTTGCATCACAGTTATCTCCTTGATTTTTTCGAACATTTCGTCCTGGAATTCCGGGAAGATCAGGTTGAAAATGATATTGAACACTGCAAATATCGATCCGGCGATCACGGTTACTGATACGCCTGCTTTGAGGCTTTGGCTAAAAGAGATAAAGCCGCCGTTGTGTTTTTTAAAATGGTTGCAGGCAAGGATAATAAAGAGTATGGGTAGGATAAGGTAATTCAAAAGGCTGTTAAGTATCCCAACCCATGCATGTTTTACAGGGTCAATATCCATTGCATATGCGATAACGAATTCAAGGATCATGATGACCCCAAAAATGACACCGTAAGATACGGCAGACTTTGCAGGAGAAATGTTTTCTTTCATGGTGAGTTTGTTTTAACGTACAAATATACTAATTATGACACTATCAGTCGCAAAAAATTCCGTTGCGTTACATTGAAAAAAAGAAGTACATTACTTTGATTTTTAAAAAATAGTCGTACTTTTGCGCACTCAAATAAAAAGAGTTTAAACAAAAAGCTGTGAGCCGTTTACACCTTCCGCTTCAGGAAGCCTCGGGACAGGCAGCAGCCAAATAATAAAAATTTATCAAGATGAAAAAAGGTATTCACCCGGAAAATTACAGGCTGGTAGCGTTCAAAGACATGTCGAACGACGAAGTTTTTATCACCAAGTCTACAGCTGACACAAAAGAAACGATCACACACGAAGGAGTTGAATATCCGGTAGTGAAAATGGAGATCTCAAGGACTTCACACCCATTCTACACTGGTAAATCAAAACTTATCGATACTGCAGGACGTATCGACAAGTTCAAAAACAAATATGCTAAATTCAGCAAAGAGACTAAGACTGAAGAATAGTCTTTATCTTTTATACGAACAGAAGCCTTCCGGAAACGGAGGGCTTTTTTTTAGCCCCCTAACCCCAAAGCGGGAACTTCACTCAAACACAGTTGCAACTTTACAACTTGATAACTTTGCCACTTTAAAACTTTGCCCTATTTTCGTGTCTTAAACCAGCGAACAAATGAACTACATCCTTTTTGACGGCCCTGTGCGCAACCAGCTGCTGCCGTTCACCTTTACCAGGCCGGTTGCCGATATCCGTGTGGGCATACTTACCATTCGCGAAAAATGGGAAAAATACCTGGGCTATACCACTACAACGCTTACTGAGGAATACCTGATGGAGAAATTCCCCATGGTAGAGATGGAAGAGAACGTGATGGTCAACGCTTCGTTCCTGCCGAATGAAGTACTGTCGGAAATGGTACAGGCGCTCGAAGCCAACCAGGCTATTTTCTGCGGGGAGGATGTGATCGCTTTTTATACTAAAGATACCCAGGAAGAGGTGGATTTTGACACGTACGAAATCATAGAATACACCGAAAGCTGCCTGCGGATCGAAAACCCGTGGGACATTTTCGCGAAGAACGATGCTGCTATCCGCGAGGATTTCGAGCTGCTTACCGAAGGCCGTACTTCACAGCCCATCCCGGCAAGTGTGAATACCATCGCTCCCGAAAATATATTCATTGAAGAAGGTGCCAAGCTGGAATTCGTTACCCTAAATGCTTCTACAGGCCCGATATACATAGGTAAGAATTCCGAGATCATGGAGGCTTCGGTTATCCGTGGTCCGTTCGCCCTATGCGAAGAAGCCCAGGTAAAGCTGGCTACAAAAGTATACGGCGCTACCACCGTTGGCCCACACAGCCGCATTGGCGGGGAGGTGAATAACTCGGTATTGTTCGGCTATTCCAATAAAGGGCACGACGGTTTCCTTGGGAACTCGGTACTGGGCGAATGGTGCAACCTTGGTGCAGACACCAACAATTCCAACCTGAAGAACAATTATGAAGAAGTTAAGCTTTGGAACTACGAAAAAGAAGGCTTCGTTAAAACCGGCCTGCAGTTTTGCGGCCTTATGATGGGCGACCACAGCAAGAGCGGTATCAATACGATGTTCAATACAGGCACCGTGGTTGGGGTAAGCGCGAATATTTTTGGCAGCGGCTTCCCGCGTAATTTCGTGCCGAGCTTTTCATGGGGCGGTGCTTCAGGATTTACGACTTACATTACCAAAAAAGCTTTCGAAACCGCACGTATCGTAATGTCACGCCGCCATGTGGAATTCACCGCACAGGATGCCGCCATTATGGAACATATATTTGAGGAGACCAAAAAATGGAGGAAAGAAGATTAATATATCGTGTTTAATTTTTTAATGTAACCATTGACAAATAGTAAAAGAAGATCAAGGCCGGGAGGATTAGTGGCATCATTGTTCCTGCTGGCCTTTGCTGTATATTTTGCTTTTTTTCGGAAGGCACCTCCAACGGCACCGCTTCCTGAAAAAGTACCTTCTTCAGCAACTGGAGAAACTCCGAAAGTCAAAAAGGAAAAGAAGAAAAGTGCGCCCCGTTACCTCACCGTTTTTGAGGGTAAAGTTATTGGCGTAAAGGATGGCGATACTTTCGAAGTATTATACGACAGCATCCCCGAACGCGTGCGCCTTGCGCAGATCGACTGCCCTGAGAAGTCGCAGGCTTTTGGCAAGAACGCACGCCAATATGCTTCCGACTTGTGTTTTGGGAGGATAGTCACTGTCACTTCCGATGGCAAGCGCGACCGTTACGGCAGGATAGTGGGCACCATTACTACACAGGATGGCCTCAATGTAAATGAACAACTGGTAAAAGCAGGCCTCGCCTGGCATTACAAGCACTACTCAAAAAGCAAGACCCTCGATGCCATAGAAGAGCAGGCAAGGAATAAAAAACTTGGCCTGTGGGCTGATAAAGACCCAATAGCGCCTTGGGAATGGCGTAAAGAGCGGAGAAGAAAGTAGGCTGTCACACCTTGACGTAAAAAAAGCGCCGCTATTTGCGGCGCTTTCTCGTTTACTAAACTTAAACTTACCTATCGATCCTTACGAACTCGCCATTGGCATTGAAAACAAGGTCAACATCATTGGAAAGCTCCACATCGTAGCCGTGCCTCTCGATCTCTATGGTCGTTACTGATTGGGAAGCATAGTTGGCAGTAACGTATTGCGCTATTGAAGCCGGCAGGATACCAGCAGGAACAGCCTGGTTGTTGCCGTCGATATCCGTCCATGTGCCTTCAGCTGTAAAGTCGATCTCAAATCCATTGGATAAATGCACATCATAGATCGAACCGTCCCTGTCAGCCCTCGACTGTTTTTCAACCCTTGTATAGGTAATGCCGGGGAAATGTGTTTCCACAAATGTACGCGCCGCCTGCGGAAGCTCTGTAGCTTGTATCACAGTTTCTGTCCCGTTGGTATCATCATCGCTGCACGCTGCGCCCATAAGGCCTATAGCCGCAAGGGCCATTAAAAACATTTTTTTCATAGTTTTAGTTTTTAGTTATTTATCGATCCTTAAAAATTTTCCCGAATTGTTGTACTCCACTGTTTTTCCGTCCATCAGGCGAACTTTGTAGCCCCAGCTCTTTTTGTCTGCTGTAACCACCACCTGCGACTTGAAATTCTCATTTATATGTTTGTTTATGCCCTTAGGTAATATTGTTTTCGGGAGTGCACGGTAATTTCCGTTTATACCTTTCCAGTTCCCACGCTTATCGAACAATATGCTTATTCCTTCAGAAAGAGTTACACGGAATAAGTTGTCGGATATAGCCCCGGTCTCGACCTGGCTTATGCTGTATCCTGTAAAATGCATTTTCAGGAAGTCAAGCGCCGGTTCGGGAAGCTTTGGGTTGGTAGTCCCGGCATTTGCCAAAAAACCGAAAAGCAACGCTGTAAACACAAGGATCTTTGAATAATTCTGTTTCGTTCTCATAACTCATCATTTTCAAATTCTATAGCAAATCTCTATACTGAATCTGGAAACAATTGGGAAAACAAAAAATTATTTCGGGAAAGTTACCGTAAAGATATGGCTGCCATCAAAAGCATAATCCACTTTTAGCCTGTAGTTGGTAATGATAGAGCTTACAATAGAAAGCCCCAGGCCAATAGACTGCTCGTTCTCGGGGTTGTGGGTAAACCTTTTGAAGATATGCGTGGCATTCAGGGCAACGGTGCTGCCCGTATTCTTAATGATAATGCTATTAGCGTTCAATTTTATGGCAATGTTTCCACCGTTGATGTTATGGACAATGGCATTTTTAAGAAGATTACTTACCAGCGTAAGCGCAAGCCCTTTGTTCATCACAAAATGAAGCTGCTCTCGATCGTCAATGGTAATTGAAATGTTCTTATACTCGGCAAGGTCGGAATAATCCTCAACTAATTGTTTTACTATCCGGTTAAGGTCGACCGCATCCTCCTCTGCGAACTGCCTGTTCTCGATCTTCGAAAGCATCAGCAGCGATTTATTCAGGCGTACCAACCTGTGTAAGGTATCGCTTATTTTACCCAGTTCCATCATCTGTTCTTCGGGAAGCTGGTTGTTCTCTGCAAAAAGCTCAAGTTTATTAAGGCTGATGGCCAAGGGGGTTTGCAGCTCATGTGCCGCATTTTCTATGAATTGCTTTTGGCTGGCGTATATCTCATCGTTCCGCTTCAGCATATCTTCTATCTCTGTGCCCAGCATCCTGAATTCCTGCACTGGCGATCCCGGTGCCCTGAACTTTGATCCGTTGCCCAGTTTAAAGGTTTTAAGCCCGTCGAGCAGTGTGTAAAATGATCGCCATACTTTTTTCAGTATGATCTGGTTCATCAGGGCAATGCTTGTCACCAGCATTACATACAATACTGCAAGTGCCAGCAGCAGGTCTTGCAGCAGTTCGTCCTCTTCTAGCATAGATGCTCTAATGGTAAGACTGTATGGATCGCCGTTAGCATCCTCAAAAATGGTCTTCAGCAGTCGGACGGGCTGATCTTCACCGTCGTATTCCATAAATTCGAAAGTACTTTCAAAATGGTCGGTATGGTCGTATTTAACACCCTTCGGAAGTGGTACTATCTTAAACTGGTTAAAACCGAATTCTGGAGTGTTTAGGAGCTTGTTGTTGGCATACGCATGGCGGATCACTATGATCTTCGAGTTTTTCAACCCGTCGTCAATATTGTCATACGTTTCATCAAGGATCACTACATAGAACAGGGCTGCCCATACCGCTATAACGCCCAGGAGAGCAACAACAAGGTAGCGTAATGTATAGGTTTGCAGTTTCATCAGCTCATTTTATATCCCATGCCGTATACAGCCTGGATGTCGGCCTCGGCACCGGCATCCTTTAGCTTTTTACGGAGGTTCTTGATTTGGGAATAGACAAAATCGAGATTATCGGCCTGGTCGGTATAATCCCCCCATACCGATTCGGCCAATGCTGTCTTGTTGATGAGCCGGTTAGGATTGATGATAAAATAGTACAACAGGTCAAATTCTTTTCGGTTGAGCGTGAGTGGGAGATCGTTTACCAGTACCGAACGTTGTTCAGGCGAGAGCTTTATATTGTTCCAAACGATCGCAGTGTCGCCGCCATGGCTCTTTCGACGTATGGCCGACTTTATCCGGGCATGCAGTTCGGCAAGGTGGAAGGGTTTGGCAAGGTAATCATCAGCGCCCAGGTCCAGCCCCGCTACCTTATCATCTACAGAGTCTTTGGCCGATATAATGATCACGGCCTCTTTTTTGCGCATGGCTTTTAGCTCGCGAACCAGGTCAAGCCCGGTCCCGTTGGGCAGCATGATATCGATCAGTATGCAGTCATAATCGTACACGCCAATTTTCTCAAGGCCCGAAATGTAATCGTACGCTGTTTCTACAATGTATTTTTCCTTTTCCAATGACTGGCGGATCACTTCCCGCAGCCCCTGCTCATCTTCTATGATAAGGATCTTCATGCCTGTTTGCGTTAGTGTCATATCAAATATACAGATTAACGCCGCAAGTACGGTTCATAATCTGGAAACAATTGGGAATGCTAATCCACCTTTACAAATACGCCACGCACATTAAATTTCAGGTCCATGCCGTTACCAAGGCTTACCTCATATCCAAGATCATCAAGCTCAATGCCTGTTATAGACTGTCCGGGATACGTTTGCTTTATATAGTCGATAATTTGTGGTTGTAAAAAAGTAGACGGTATGCCTTTGCCTTTGCCGTCGACCTCTTTCCAACGACCTGCTTCGGTAAATCCTATCTCAGTATTATCGTTCAATACAACATCATAGGTTACTTTTCTGTTCGCTACTTCCTTAATGGCATGATGGAATCCGCTCTTAAAATGATCTTTTAAAAAGGCTTTGGCTTCGGCAGGCAGGTCGTTTTCCATCACAGGGACTTCCTGAGCGTAAAATGCGGCACTAAACATAAATGCTGCGATCGCGTAAAGTAATTTCGTTTTCATGGCTTCCTGTTTTTAATTATACTAAAGTTACGAAATGACAGGGCCGGGTGTGGCGGAATTAGGATATATTTAAATCATACGCTATGACGATATCAATCGGTGATAAATAGTGTATCCTTTTTCACCCTCTTTAAAACCAGTAAATTTAATGGATTGATGCCCAATCCGGTAATATTGCTCCTTGTGAAACGGGAAGCTTTATCATAGAACAAAGGAATCACAGGTGCTTCTTCCATCACCAATGCATCCATCCGCTTGTAAAGTTCGTGGCGTTTATTGTCGTCAGTTTCAAGAAAAGCGGCTTCATAAAGGGCATCGAACTGTTCATTTTTAAAATGTGTATAATTGGGCCCGCCGGGAGAAAAATTCTTACTATAGAAAAGCGACAGGTAATTCTCCGCATCGGGGTAATCGGCGATCCAGCTGGCTTTAAAGAAAGATACTTTTCCGGTAGATATGGACTGCGTAAGTGTCGATGGCGGGTTCACGTCGACCTGTACGTTCAGGCCGATCTTCTGCCATTCGCGCTGGAGGTATTCGGCAATATCAAGATAAGAAGCTGAGGTGCTCATCATTATCTTCGGGTTGCTGTCACCTGTTTGTTTTTTATAATCGGCTATTAGGGCTTTGGCTTTTGCCGGGTCAAAGTCATATCCTTTAGATCCAAAGCCTCCCAGTCCGGTCGGTATCATGCCGCTCGTTGCGCCAATCCCCATGTTATTGCGCAGGAACAGTATCATCTTGCCGCGGTCAAAGCCGTAGTTCATCGCCTGGCGGATGCGCTTGTCTTTCACAGCCTTGTCAGTACCGTCGAGACGAAAGCCCAAATACTCAGTGTTAAGGTAGGGCCCGGTGATCATCTTCACATCCTTTCGGTATTTAGGTGCCAACTCGCCTTTGGGTGTCAATATTTCGTCTTTGTAAGATGGGTCAAGGCCGGATACAAGATCCAGCTTGCCCTGTACGAATTGCAGGAAGCCGCTCTGCTTATCGGGCAGGAACGTAATGGCAACGGCTTCCATGTAAGGAAGCTGCACACCTTTCTCGTCCTTTTCAAAGTACAGCGGGTTTTTGCGGAGGACGAGCTTTACGTTCTCTTCCCATATTTTGAATTGGAACGGCCCTGTGCCAATGGGATGCGACCGGAAATCATAGCCCGGTTTATCAAACGCTTCATGCGGTACTACCGAAGCATATTTCATGGTCAGCAATCCCAAAAATGCCGGAAATGTCTTAGACAATTTTATTTCAAATACGGTGTCGTTTACAGCATAAAATTTTTCCACGTTCTGCAATATCCAGCGCCCGGGTGCGGCAATGTCTTCATCCAAAAGGCGGTTGAGGCTGTACTCAAAATCTTTTGCTACAACACTTCTGGTGCTATCATTCCCGAATAGTGCACTTTTATGAAAATACACATCTTTGCGAAGGGTAAAAGTATATGTTTTTCCATCGGGCGAAATATCCCATGACCTGGCGATGTCGGGCTGTATGCCAAGGGTATCGTCAAGCTGCACTAACCCATTGAAAAGTTGGTTGCACACCCAGATTGACGGGCGTATCTTTGCGAATGCAGGGTCCAGTGAATTGACCGCGGCGTTCTCGTTATAGCGGAAAACGAGGTTGTCTCGGTTCTCGGTTCGTTTATTGCCGCATGCGACCGAAAGTGATAATAAGCAACAAATTGATATATAGTACATTAATGATTTCATCAAATCGATTTTTGTGCGTAACTTTGCCAACTCTTTTTTAAAGAGGTAAATATAATTAAAGTTGCTGCTTAAAACGCAGTGTACACAATGGAACAAAAGAAAAAAGTCGCTTTTTATACGCTTGGATGCAAACTGAATTTTTCAGAGACATCCACCATTGCCCGCAGTTTCCGGGACGAAGGTTTCGACCGCGTTGATTTTGAGGAAACCGCTGACATTTACGTTATCAATACCTGCTCGGTGACCGAAAATGCCGATAAGCAGTTCAAGCAGATCGTAAAGAAAGCACTAAAGAATAACGACAAAGCTTTTGTTGCAGCGGTAGGTTGCTATGCACAGCTAAAGCCCGAAGAGCTTGCCGCCGTAGATGGTGTTGACCTTGTATTGGGCGCTACCGAAAAATTCAAGATCACCGACTACATCAATGACCTTTCGAAGAATGAAATGGGGGAGGTGCATTCATGCGAAATAGCCGAAGCTGACTTCTATGTAGGCAGCTATTCCATTGGCGACCGTACCCGTGCTTTCCTGAAAGTTCAGGACGGCTGCGATTACAAGTGTACCTACTGCACCATTCCGTTGGCCAGGGGGATTTCCCGTAGTGATACTCTTGAAAACGTGCTGAAGAATGCAAAGGAGATCTCGCAGCAAAATATAAAAGAGATCGTGCTTACCGGAGTCAACATAGGCGACTATGGCAAAGGCGAGTTCGGCAACAAAAAGCATGAGCATACATTTTATGAGCTGGTACAGGAACTGGACAAGGTGGAGGGCATTGAGCGCCTGCGCATTTCCTCCATCGAGCCAAACCTCTTAAAGAACGAAACCATCGAATTCGTTTCGCAAAGCCGCACTTTTGTGCCGCATTTCCACATACCGTTGCAATCCGGCAGCAACGACATCCTGAAGCTGATGCGCCGCCGCTATCTGCGGGAGGTCTATACCGAACGTGTGAACAAAATACGTGAAGTAATGCCGCACGCTTGTATCGGGGTCGATGTTATCGTGGGCTTCCCGGGAGAGACCGATGAGCATTTCCTGGAGACATATAACTACCTGAATGAGATGGATATTTCGTACCTGCATGTATTCACCTATTCAGAAAGAGATAATACGCCTGCCGCATCGATGCCGGGAGAGGTGCCGAATAACGTTCGCGCCAAACGAAGCAAAATGCTCAGGGGGCTATCGGTTAAAAAAAGGCGCGCCTTTTATGAGAGCCAGATTGGCACTACACGTACCGTACTTTTTGAAGGCGAGAACAAGGAAGGGTACATCCATGGCTTCACTGAGAATTACGTAAAAGTAAAAGCCACCTGGAATCCGGAACTGGTGAATACGCTTCACGAAGTTACACTGACGAAGATCGACGAAGATGGTGCGATACGGATCGAATTTGTACAACCTGTTGTGGAAAGCAGCAAAAGTGTTTTTGAGGGGTTGTCATCATAAAAGTCATCTCGACTGCGCTCGATGTGATATGTGAACTAACTAAGTTTACGTAAATTTTCTTGTGTACGGCTGTCAGTTCGAGCGCAGTCGAGAACCATTATAATCCCAACACAACCACCCTTCCCTCAATCCTCAAATCCCCAAACCCGAATGCCTCCTTTATCCACCCAAATGCTTTTTCATGGTAAAGAAAAACATGCGTAGGGTCGGTTTTATAAAACCATGTCCCGAAGTCGCGGCTTTCCTCAAAGCGGTCGGTCATCACATAAAGCTTTCCGCCGGGTTTCAGGAGGTTCCGCAGTTGCTCAAATTCTTTATGAGGTTCCTTAAAATGCTCGGCTGTTTCGCTGCAGGCAATGTAGTCATATGTTTGGGTGAGTAATGCCGGGTCGTTATGGAAATATAGGTCATATTGCACTACGTCATAATCATTGTCCTTCAAAACCTTCAGGATAGGAGAGCCGGTTCCCGAGCCAAAATCCAGACCTTTATGATGCTGGCCGAAGTCCCTTAAAATACTATTGGTTACAGGGCTCACAAAGTTTTGATACCGCACATCTTCCGGGTCATTGTTGTGAGTCAGGTAATGTGTTTTTTCCGCTTCGGGTAAAAGATAATCTTCGGGATGAAGGAACACCGAATGGCAAGTGTCGCATTGCAGGAAGTTGCGTGCTATATTACGTACTGTCTGGGTATAATAGTGGCTGGCACGTGCATTGCACAGCGGGCAATCAGGGCTTTGTATCATAGCCTGATGCCGGGAGGAAGCAGCTCCTTGTACCGTGGGTTTTTACGGAAAAATGCCGCTACCTTGGGGTGTGTGGGCATCACGCGCATCCTTTTTTCTTCGGCGATCTCCATTATCTCCTTTAAGAGCTCGGTCACATTGGGTTCCTCCTCAACGCCTTCAGGTACATTTACTTTGGTAAGGAACAGCTTGCGTTCCTGTATGGAGTACTCTACTGACAGCATTTTGCCGTCAACTGTAGTTTCAAACTGCCTTGAGAATACGTTATCTTTTATTTCCATAGTTGGTTTTTAAACTGCATACCGCAACACCCGATAATTTAGTGATAAATTAAAGCGGATGCAAATGGTTTTGGATAAAAAGCTTTAATTTTATACAAATTTCGTAATAAAATTTGATTACGTACACCATTCGTACGTTAAATGATGCCAGATGGATAAGATCCCCGTTTATTTCATGCCCGGACTTGCGGCCAGCACCAAAATATTTGAGAATATAAAACTACCCGAAGACAGGTTCGAAATGTTTTTCCTGGAATGGTTCCTGCCTGAAGGCGATGAGCCTATTGGAGCCTATGCCAAACGCATGGCACAAGGTATAAAGCATGACGATCCGGTGCTTATCGGTGTATCGTTCGGGGGGGTATTGGTACAGGAAATGGCAAAGTTGATAAAGGCCCGGAAGGTCATCATCATTTCGAGCGTGAAGTGCAATGGCGAATTCCCCCGCCGGATGCGCTTTGCGAAAATGACCCATGCTTATCGCATATTCCCTACAAGCCTAATGCAACGCGTGGATTGGCTGGCAAAATTGGCAGTGGGCAACAACATGATCACCAGGCGGCTCAATTTATATGAAAAATATCTTTCCGTACGGGATAAGAAATACCTCGACTGGGCGTTTAAAACCATAATAAACTGGTCGTGTACAGAACCTGCCCAAGGGGTCATCCACATACATGGAGATGCCGATGAGGTGTTCCCCGCAAAATATGTAAAGGATTTCATTCCGGTAAAGGGAGGCACCCACATTATGATCATCAACAAGGCAAGGTGGCTCAACGAAAACCTGCCGCGGCTGATCTTGGGAGAATGATCGGCCTTATTTTTGTAATTTTACATTTGAGAACGACATGCATGTCAGTTCGAGCGCAGTCGGGAACATAACGAATAAAGAAATCACTAAGACTATAAACTATGAAACTGATCGAAAAAACCGGCATTATAGCCTCAGTAGTACTGATAAGCGGGTTGCTTATCAACGGGATACCTGTAAACAACGAAACCGTAAAGGCGGAAGTTAAAAAAGAATTCACATTCCCGGATAAAATAGATTTTGCCGGTGAACAGGCACCATTGCACATTGCTGACGTACGCGAAAGGCTCGACAGGGAATTACTGACGAACGCCAATCTGCATGCCACCACTCAACTGATCATCAAGCGGGCCAACCGTGTGTTCCCGGTGATGGAACCGATATTGAAAAAGTATGGAGTACCGGATGACTTTAAATACCTTGCAGTGATCGAAAGCGGATTGGTCAATGCGGTCTCTCCGGCAGGGGCAAGGGGCATATGGCAGTTCATGCCTGAAACCGGCAAAGAGCGAGGGCTTGAGGTAAATGACATCGTTGACGAGCGCTATCATCTCGAAAAGTCGACCGAGGCGGCCTGCAAATACCTGCTCGATGCCAAGGCGAAATTCGGGTCGTGGACACTGGCGGCGGCTTCCTACAACGGTGGTTTTGGCGGTGTGAACAAGCAGATCACCTTTCAGGGCGTGAATAACTATTATGACCTTTTACTCACGGAAGAGACTTCCCGTTATGTATTCCGTATACTGGCATTAAAGGAGATAATGAAGAATCCGGCCCAGTACGATTTCGAATTGACCCAAGGAGAACTTTATCCACTCATTCCAACCAAAACGGTTGAAATAACTGCTTCTATTCCTGACCTTGCCGTATATGCCAAAGAGCAGGGCATAAACTACAAAGTGCTGAAGATACACAACCCATGGCTACGCGACAGGAAACTGACCGTTGCGCCGGGTAAAACATATGTAATGGAGATCCCTACCAAGGGGTATTGATAATACAAACTTTACGAGTGGTCGAGATCTGATATAAGACCCATAGAGAAATGAAAGCGCCCCTGTACCATAGTGCAGGGGCGCTTTATATTAAAGGATATCTAAAAAAAGGGTTACTGCATTTTCTTTTTGAAGATCAGGTATATTACGGCATAGTAGATCGTCCTGTCTCCCATAAGTCCATTTTCTAGGGATATAGTGCCGTTTTGGCTTACCGTTATATCTTTTGACCGGAATTCGGAATTTTTAAAAGAACCCACTGATACTTTTTCCTGCGTACGCATTTCGGGAGTAAGTTCGTTCCCCGATGCGTCATTTACACGTAATATATTTGTCCCTTCCATTAATTGGAAAATTGATACGATCCTATACGTATATCCCGCTTCAACAGGATATGTAGCTACGAGGCTTCGGGTATTGGCAAGCATAAAATTTGCACGGTCATACTTTTTAAATCCTTCTTCCTTCTGTTTTTTTATCTCTGCTTTTACTTCCTTCTCAAAGTAGTCAGATCTTGACACAAAGACCGAATATCCGTTGCCATTCTCATAAGGGATCATTTGCCTTTCTTCTACAGGCCTGTCGCCAACTTCCAAAAAAGGCATACGCACAAGTCCCTGTGCAACCGCGGGCACGGCAGCGCATACCATAATGATCACTGTAAATTTAAATTTCATTTGTTTTTATTTTGTATTAATATCTTCCTGAGTTAATTATAATTCCGCCGGGGCCAAAAACCTTACCTGTTCCTTTGCATGCTGTGCAAACCGTAGGCGGGCTGCTCACCATTGTGGTTCGGCTGCCTACATTACCCGAGCTGGTGCTTACCGTGTTCCCGCTGCTGTTCACATAATTTATCGAATAATAGCTTTGGGTGGTCTGCATGTACGACCCTCCGGCAAACATTCCTTTACCTGCGCATTTACTGCACGTTCGCGGTTTTTCACTTTCTGCTTGCAGGCTGTCAAGTTCACGCGCAACGGGATTGTCTACCGTCGTGATCTCACCATCGGTAATAACAACTTTTGATCCATTCACGGGATAGTAGTATGTACCCGATCTTTGTTTGCCATCGGGATAAAAAGTGCCTTCGTAGGTTACATTTTCGCCGGCGTAGTAATACTTGCCCTCAGTGTTAAGTTCATTTTCAAACTTACCTTCATAATGATCGCCATTCTTATAGATAAATTTGCCGCTCTCACCTATAAGGCCGTTTTTAAAAATTCCTTCAAATCGGTTGCCGCTGTCATACTGCACAATGCCAAAGCCGTTAAAGCAGTCGCCCTGCAGACAGCCCTTTACCTCCGGCGCATTTCTACCAACAGCTTTTTCAACTGTCCGCAACTGTACCTTTCCCTTAACATAGGTCACATCAAGGGGGATGTTGTTTTTGTACAGCTTACCATCGCCGTCTTCGCTGCCATCCTTAAAGTGGCCTACGAATTTATCGCCGCCGCCATAGTCCATTGTACCATGCCCATTTGCTTTACCTCCCTTAAATTCTCCTTCATATACAGCAAATCCATAATCGTATTTTCCGTGGCCGTTTACGCAGTCGCCCGAAAGGCACTGGCCGAACCCTGAAAGAGGCAGTAAAAAGCCAACAATATAATATGATCTTTTCATTGTGCTATTATTTTATGCCATAACCCTCGGGGTTAATGCGTTCCGAAGTGTAGGTTATCCCCAACTGGTCGAGCTTGGCTTCAACATCCCGCACACGGCCACCGGGAAAGAATTCATACTGCTTATAGTAGCTGGCGCCCGACCCGGTCATTTTTGACAGCGCATTGCTGTATAGCTTGGCCTCACTTTCAAATCCGTCTCCGTATACATACAAAGCAATGGCACTTACCAGCGACTGTCCCTGGACATTATAAAGCACAAGGCACCCCACATATTTTGGCAGATCGGCAGGCCGCAGGTCTGAATGGACTTCGATCATGGCGATCCTGTTCTTTATTGAGCTGTAAAAATACAGTACCCTGCGTCCGTTCTTATCCAGGTATTCAATGTTCCGGTAGTTATCACGGTCCTTTTTCTTGTATTTTTTCTCAATTTTCTTCAGGCCTTGTGCGGCTGCGATCTCATCAAAGATCCGCTCGCCATTAATAGCCAATATGGCGCCTTCCGGTTTATCAGTCTCAAAGCCCTGGGCAAAATAATATACCTCCGGCATCGTTTCGCGGGCATGCTTATAGTACTGTTCCGGGTTATAGACAATTTCTGATACACCCATTTCGAACAGGCGGTACAGGCAGTCATAACGAGTCCCCATAAAGTCGCGGCTCTTGTATTCACCACGGCTAACCTGAAAACCTGTTGCAGCATCCTTCATCAGGAAATCAATGTTCCTGCGGAATGACGCTTCGTTAATTTCCTCCTGCGCGCAAAGTGTCATTCCGAAAAACAGGAAAAATACCATTTTGAAAATTTTAAAGATATTCATGATATGTTGCTTTTATAATTAGATACCGTGTACCATGATCATATGATCAGCAGCGTTGCTTACATATTGAACCACTATATTACCATTTAGGTCGGTAATTTCGGTTACCAGGCTTTCGCCATCGCGATAATCACGGCCTTTATAGTTCCCCGTCTTCACCATGTTATTCAGCTCATTTATATACTGTTGTGCCATATCGGTAAAAATTTTGGTCTGCATTATATCCATATTCTCCAGGCTAAAAAGGAAAATGTACATGCTCCCTTGACCGTTGCTTTGCGTAACAAATGCATTACATATAGATGATCCCCCTACAGAACCCATATAGGCTTTGATGCCCTTTTCTGTATTGTCCTGCACAAGTTCTTTTTGCAGGGTTTTAAAACTGCTGTTCCGCTGTGAAATGACTTCCCTCAGATCTTTGATGATCGGGCTTTGTGCATGTGCCATGATGGTATTAAAAAGTGCTAAGGCAATAATTATCAGTATTTTATTCATTGATCTTGTTTGTATTTTTATTTTTAATATTTTTCACTTTGTTCTTTACCGAGTCTGATGGCCTTTTCATTATACTCATTAGCCAGGGATTCCTGCCCGGTGTTGGCAAGCCCTATAGCATAATATTTATTGGCCCATGGATCCTCAGAATTAATTGCCAGGTTGGCAAGCGCGGTCTCTTTCAACAACTGCCAGTTTTGCTGTGCTTCGTACACAGCAGCCATATTATTTCGGAAATCTGTATTTTGGGGGATTTGAGCTATTACTTTCTTAAAGTACAAAAGGGCTTTATCATATTGCCTGGTTTTATAATAGGTAATGGCAAGGTTGTGCAGGTCTTCAGTTCCGAAATAGTCATCACCGGCAGCGAGGGCGGTCTCATATTTTTGCCGGGCCTCGTCAAACCTTCCCTGACTTATCATGAACTGGCCGAATAAAACATCTATAATGTGGCGGTCGATATCCTTATTCGCATAAGCCTGCTCAAAGAAGATATCAGCATTATAATTGGGATCAGCCTCTTTGCTGACCACGGCGGCGTCATAATAGCCATACTCGCCCTTGGGATTAACCCTGATCCTGAGTTTCGCATCTGCCAGTGCTTCTTTATATTGCTTATTGGCACGATAAGATCTGAAGCGGCTAACTATAAAATCTACATTATTGGGTTCAAGCTCAATAGCCCGCGACGCATCGGCAATAGCCTTGTCATACATGCCCCTCATGAACAGCAATTCAGCCCTGGCGTCATAGCCCAAAGCAAATTTGGGGTTTGCCTTGATCGCGTTGCTCTGGCTCATTACTGCGGCGTTATTATCGCCATCCCTATATTGGTAAACACCACGCAAAAAATAAACTTTATCGGTTCCCGGGTATTTCTTTTCGGCTGCCTCAAGGCTCGAAATGGCTTTTTGCTGATCGTTGCCAAGCTGTATTGCAAGGATGTTTTCGAATTCTGCCTGTGGCATTTGCGCAAAAGCTACGAAAGGTAACTGGAAGAGGAAGAGAAGAAGTGCTTTTTTCATGACTTAAATATTTAAGTCAAAAGTGCGGCATAGATCCGTGCCATAACATACGCTGTTCTTCGTATATTATTGGAATGACAGGAGTAGTGGATATTGGAGGCAGTTTACAACGGAGGGATCAATTCCCCGCCAGCCTTTCCTTTGCCAGCTGCCGGTTGATGAGCAATTGCCCCAGGCCATCTACAACCGAGTTATAGTTTAGCGCATAGCCTTCTTTGTAATTGCTTTTTTTGGGACCAACAGGCTTACTGTCACGCCGGATGTCGACCACTTTGAGGTTCTCATCTAAATAAAAAGAGGTCGGGAAGCCAAGGGTGTGCTTCATGGAGGCGATGATAGGCGCGTCATTTTTATAGGACTCGTGCGCATAGCAAACCGTTATGCGGCTCCCAAACTTGCGGGCCGTCTTTTTCATGTTCTCCCTGCGGTTCCAAAAAAGCACCACGAACTTCACATCCTTCCCGTATTGCTGCGCCAGCTTGTTGATAGCGGGTATCTCCCCGGGAGCGGGTACACACCACGCAGCGTAAGTTATGAGTATAATGGGTTTGTCAACCTCGGCCAGTTCCAGTTTGCCGCCCCTGAATTTTTTAAAGGTATAATCGTCGAAAGTCGTGCCTTCAAGGCGGTGCTCTACGAGCGAATCAAACAGGAATTTGCCTTTTTCAATATCGCCTTTGCGGTAGGCACGGGAGCTAGCATCTTTGTATTTCTTGAAATTTATCCTGATCGCATCAGAAAAATAAATGCTGTCGCCCTGGCTGTAAAGTGAGAGTGGAAGTAAGTATAGCGCTAAAATTAGTAATATATGTTTCATGATATTACCCATTTATAGCATAAAGTTACGGTGAATTATTTTAAGTTGTTAGTTTATGTTGAATTATTTTTCTGGTTTTTAGTGTGTTATGAAATGTTTACTGCTTGTGATTTATCGCTCTTTAAATTTAATACATCCTTAACGGAATTTAGGGGGCTCCATTTTTCATATATTTGGAATATACAATGAATTATGGAAAACCAATATGTTGGATGATACTTCTAATACATTTACCTATACCTACATATACTTTATTTCAATGAAAAATACGATTGGTACACGGATCATAGAAACCGCATTCAACTTCTCGGTTTGGCTTATTGCGAAATGCAGCGATATGGACCCATTAGAAAAAAAAGCAGATGAATTGCGCAAACTCCCTGAAGAGACATTAGGCCGCGGAATTGCTGATTGCCTGGACACGCACGGCCTGCGGCTTGTAAAAGGTTTTGAAAGCCATGATTTGAAACATGTGCTGTTGGGCTACAAAATGACACCAATAGACGAAGTACGGATGCAGGCGTTTATGCTTGGCAACGGCAATTATACTCTGCCATGCTTTGCCATACTTTGGTTTGGGATGATTTTCCTTCCGGGTTCCTGGCCGGTATTTTATCGCGATTTTCTATTGGGAAGAAGTACTGTCCCGGTTAGTCGTTGGACGATTGAAGCCTGTGCCCATCGTAATCTTACAAAACTTCAGGAAATTATTGGCTGTAAGCAGGTAAGGGAAAACACCATCACCCTGAAAGCCATATCAAGATTTGGCGCTTTTGCGGCAATAGGTGCAGGTATTTTTGGCATGCTGTTTTGCTTTTCGTTCCTTTTTTCTTCCAACATGGCCGATTTGGTAGGAGCCGGTTTTCCATTTGTTGGCGGTGCTATCCTTGCTTCAGGCGGGCTCATTGCACTATCTAACCTTTCAAGGAAACACGCTTCTGCGCAGGTAGTTTAGTTAAAAAATATTGCCATTGCTAAGCGCTATACTTTTTGGCAAACGTTTTGCGTTAGAGGAATAAGTACCAGCATTATTTCCTTTTACCAGATGAAAACGATTAGCATTAGCATAAAAACCTGTACCCTTATTGCAGCGTTGTGCTGCATTGTACCTGCGGTAGCGCAAAAAAACTTTGGCTCGGCCAAATATACCGCCATGTGCAGCTACTATGGCGAAACCATTTCGGGCGATATCACTGCCTACGAATCCGGTAAGACTGCCGAAAAAGTAGTGAAGGACATTATGTCGGTCATAGGCCTCAAATCCAACTTTGAGCTGCGCGCCGCTAATGTGCCCAATGCCGCAGCTGTCATCTTAAAAAGCAAGCGGTACATATTGTACAATCCTGAATTTATGGATAAGATCAACTCGGCCACAGGTAATAAGTGGGCCGCCATCAGCATACTTGCGCACGAGATAGGCCACCACCTCAACGGGCACACGCTCGATAAGGTTGGCAGCCGTCCGCAGACCGAGCTGGAAGCTGATGAGTTCTCAGGCTTTGTGCTGCGTAAAATGGGCGCGACACTGGAGGAAGCACAATCGGCTATGGCGTTGATAGCTTCCATGAAAGGTTCACACACGCACCCCGCCAAGAACGACCGCCTGGCTTACATTGCCACAGGCTGGAAGAGCGCCATGGATGCTGGAAGTACTGCTGTGATAGCTGAAAAGAAGATCACCCCTATAGCAACACAGCAGCCTGTAATTACCCGGAACACATCCATAGCTAATAAGCAGGTAACCACACAGCGCCAAATCGCTACACAGCATCCTATGAGTGATCAGACAGTTGCGGCAAGAAGCAGCCAACCGGTTAACAAGCAGACTTCACGCCAACAGAAAATACTGGCAAGCGCTTCGTCAAATAAAAATGTGGTGTCCGACGCCCATTTTGATGCAAATCCGAAGGGCAAATACTACCTAACGACGAAGGGCAATCTCGTGCAGGTGGCCAATGATAAAGTATACCTTATTGCGAGCCTTGAAAAGTCAGACAGGCCGGACTACAAGCTCATGCTCGATGATAAAGCTTCAACGGACAATATTTACATAGCTTCTGAAGGTACATTGGTAGGCGCGAACGGGAGGAAGATAGGTTACTTGCAAACCAGATGATGGGGGGCATCTCTCCGCATAGCTATTGGTATCTTAAGCAGGAGGGGCACCTTCGCTCAAAATATATTTCATGGAAATACCGAAACCGCATAATGTCCTGTTAATGCGGTTTCTTTTTTAATTCTGTTAGTTATTTATATTTGTTGAAAAAATAAGCCATGCCCATCCGCCTCCTATTGTTGCTATTTGCTGCGATCCTTTGCTTTGGCTGTACCGCGCAAACATCAAAACTGCCCGATCCCGTACGCGTATACATTGACAGTTCCCTCACCATCCTGAAGCAAAATTCGCTATACGGCAAAAAAGTAGACTGGGTAGAGGTCGAGAAGGAAGTATATGCTAAAGCCGCCGGGAGCCAAACTACCGAAGATGCATTTGACGCACTTGTAATAGCTTTTGAAGCAACAGGTGATAAGCATGCGGGGTACTATAGTGGCAACAAAAAGTTCCAGATTCCACATACCGAACTTATGGCGCGCTATTCGGATTCGCTCAAGGCCAACTGGGCGAAAGGCCCCAGGATACTTAATAAAATGATAGGGGACGTGGCCTATGTCAATATCCCGACAATGGCTGTGGGCAGGCAGGAGGACATTGATAAATATGCCAACTGGGTGTATGATGCCGTGTCAGGGTTGGCGAAAAACAACCCGAAGGGCTGGATCATTGACGTGCGTTCTAATGCCGGAGGCAACATTCGCCCAATGATGGCGGGGTTGGCTATGTTTTTTCCGGATGGTATTGTGAGTTATTATATCGACCGCGACGGGAATGCCATAGCGCCTTCGGGATTTGTGGACGGCGATCTCCAGATGGAGGGAATTACCCAGGCTTCCATCAAAAATAAGGTCCCTTCGCTGAAGGATGCCAAAATCGCGGTGCTTATAGGGCCGGGTACTGCCAGTTCAGGCGAGGGTGTGGCCTCTAATTTCAGGCAACGCAAAAACAGCAGGCTCTTTGGTCAGGATACCGGCGGTTTTGCCAATTCCACCCTGGGCTTCACGTTTAATAACAGCCAAACCTACTTTCTCATATCTACCCATTACATAGGTGACAAGAATAAAAAGCCCCTTGCGGAATTTATTGTGCCGCATGAAAAAGTTACCGGTATGGAAGCCTACAGTGAGCTGGAAAAGGACAATTCAGTACAGGCGGCCATCAGATGGATCAAAGATGATGGAACCAAAAGTAAGTAAAAAGGGACACGTACGTATGTACATGTCCCCTTTAAGTTTAATGATGTTTTTTCCCTTTTCCCTTCCCTTTCCAATGGTCTTTTTTCGCACCAGGCCCTTTTCCCGGATGGTGTTCCATCACCACCGCTTTTTTAGCATGTCCGGGTGGCAACCCTATTGTTTTTTGGTATTTATATTTATGTCCTTTCGGATATTTTACTTTGTGTGTTTTATAAAATACATAGGGCGTTGTGCCACGATAGTCGGTTAACACCACCTTATGTCCACGGTACAGGTCGTAGTTTCGGTAAGCTACGGGCAATGCAGTAGTTCGTACCCAGGTGCCGTTGCGTGTGTAAATGTATTCCCTTGTTCCAACGTCATAATACGTATAGATGTCCGGTAAATAATAATACCTGGTTTCAGTATATCCGGCCGGGCCCCATGCGGGAGGGCTGCCAAGGTTTACATTAATGCTCACTTGTGCCTGTGAAAGCGTGCAGGTAATGAAAGCTATTACGGGCAATATTAGTTTTATCGTTTTCATAATACATGTAATTTGGTTACTACTTCATTTGAAACGAAAATTCCAAGAAGTATGCCTAAATTACAAAACAGTTATAGTACGCCCGAACATTTAGGATTTATTTAATACATGTTGTTAAACTGATTTTAACCTGTTTATTAGTAAATTGCAGTAAAAATAAGCCATGCAAAAAAGCATCGTATGGGAGGGGCTGACTAACGATACCGAGGAACACTGCGCTGTAAATTTCCTTAGTGACGAGATCATTGTACGCTCTGAGATCGAAGGCTGGGCATCGCATAAGGCGGTATATGCCGAATATGTGCTGCACCTGACGAAGGGCTGGGAAGTCCTGAAGGCAGATATCGAATTTCACATCGGCGACCATCAGCATTCCTGGCATTTGCAGCGCGATGATACGGGTAACTGGACAGACACTTTGGGTAAGGCATATCCTGAACTGCAAGATTGCCGTTTTCTGGATATTTCGCTTACCCCTTTAACCAATTCGCTCCCCATAAATGCACTGCAGCTTAGCGAGGGTAACAGTGCCGAATTTGATCTGGTATATTTTGACATTATTGAAAATAACATCCGCCGCGACCGACAAAAATATACGCGATTGCCAGGGAATGTGTACCGTTTTGAGAACAGCGGAGGCAATTTTACCGCAGATATAACCGTTGATGGCGATGGCTTTGTGATCGGTTACCCAAACTTTTTTGAAATGCTAAAACCAAGATAATATATGCAGACACGTGAAATGGTCGCTGTTTTTGAAGAGCGCCTTATTAAAGCAATGAAAGAAAGCAACGTACTGATGCTGGATGCCCTGCTTGCCGAAGATCTCATATTTACAGGCCATACAGGCCAGATGTTCACCAAGGCAGATGACCTCGATGCACACCGCTCAGGCAACGTAGAGATCTTTGAAATAAATCCAAGCGAACAGGTGATAATACCCATGGGCAATATAGCCGTCGTTTCGGTTTTGTTGGAGATCAGCGGTTCGTTCTTTGGTAATACCGAGGTAGGCTTTTTCCGCTTTACACGTGTATGGAAAGAAATTGGTGAAGGAATGCAGGTGGTGGCGGCACATTCTACACAGGTGGTCTCATAGCTATGGGAATAATTTATAAGACAGGCAGTATTCCGGATACCGAAGCCATCATAGCACTCTATAAAAGTGCCGGACTGAACCGCCCGATCGATGATTCGGCCCGCATTGCCGAAATGTACCATAACTCCAACCTGATCGTTTCGGCATGGGATGGCGAAAAGCTGGTGGGCGCTGCACGCTCGCTGACCGACTTCTGCTATTGCTGCTACCTGTCCGACCTGGCTGTCGCCGATAATTATAAAAAAGCAGGCATTGGTGCAAAGCTGATCGATATAACGAGGCAGGAACTTGGCGAACAGATAACGCTTCTATTGCTGTCAGCTCCCGGCGCTATGGAATATTATCCCAAAGTTGGCTTTGATAAAATTGCCAACGGATTTATTATCCATAGGAAAAAATAACCCCTATTTTTGTACAAAATCGCACTATGAACATTAAAGTTATCGCTTTTGATGCCGATGATACCCTGTGGGTTAACGAACCGTTCTTCCAGGAAACCGAAAAGAAATTCTACCAGCTCATGGAAGCCTACCTGCCTGCCCACAGTGTGGCCAAGGAGCTTTTTAAGGTAGAGATCGCCAATCTTGGCATTTACGGCTATGGCATCAAGGCCTACATACTCAGTATGATCGAGGCTGCGCTCCAGATATCTGAAAAGACCGTTAGCGTGGAGGCTATCGAAAAAATACTGGACTTTGGTAAGGAAATGCTGGACAAGCCCATTGAGCTGATCGATGGGGTAGAGGATACCCTAAAAGCACTGCATGGCAAGTACAAGCTGGTCGTGGCTACAAAAGGAGATCTTAAAGACCAACACAAAAAACTGCACGAGTCGGGCCTGGGGCATTATTTTCACCATATTGAGGTGATGTCCGATAAACAACAGACAGACTATACCAAGATGCTCCAGCGCCTTGAGATACAGCCATCGGAGTTCATGATGATAGGCAATTCGCTAAAGTCGGATGTGCTGCCAGTGCTGCAGATCGGAGGGCACGCGTGCCACATTCCGTTCCATACCACATGGGCGCACGAGCAAATAGACCACACCATTGAGCACGATAACTTCAGGGAGATGGTGAGCATTACGGAAGTAATAGCGTTACTGGACCGCTGATCCGCATCTGCCTTTCATTGCAGGTCATTTCCAGTATCACTTAAAAATATAGTATGGAACCGCATTTTTTCAAAACCCCTGCCGATTTTAGAAAATGGCTCGACAAGAACCATGAAACGAAGACCGAATTGCTTGTAGGCTTTTACAAAACGAGTACGGGTAAGGCAAGCATGACATGGCCGGAGTCGGTAGACCAAGCGCTGTGCTATGGATGGATAGACGGTGTGCGGAGATCATTGGGAGAAGAAAGCTACACCATTCGCTTTACCCCTCGCAAGCCTGCCAGTATATGGAGTTCTGTCAATATTGATAAGATGGCCGACCTCCAAAAGAAGGGGCTCGTACAGCCTGCAGGAATTGCGGCATTCGAGAAACGTACCGAAAGCAAGTCACGTGTTTATTCGCACGAACGCACTGAGGATGCCAAGCTTTCGGCAGAAATGGAAAAGGAATTCAGGGCTGAAAAGGCTGCGTGGGAATTTTTCATGAAGCAGGCGCCATCCTACAGGAAAGCCGTGATCCACCTGATAGTTTCGGCAAAGCAGGAAAAAACGCAGCGCTCTCGTTTTGAAAAGCTGCTGGCTACGAGTAAAGAAGGCAAGAGGATCACTTAACTATAAACTTAAAATATTTATGTCAGAACAATCGTATAAAAACCATATCCGCTGGTACCCGCCGCATCACTTTGTTTTTTACCCGCTTATGCTGGCTATGCTGAGCTTCTCGGCATATCAGGCATACTATAGTGAAACTGAACGGACACTTTGGCTATTCCTTACGGCATTATCGGCGGTAGTGATCTGGGTGGCGTTCATGCTCCGCCAGCATTATGCACTTACCTTGCAGAACAGGATAGTGATAGGTGAACTCCGCTACCGTTATTTTGTGGTAACTGGAAAACGGCTCGAACCTTTGGAAGAAAAACTATCCGAAAGCCAGCTTTTCGCATTGCGCTTTGCTCCTGATGAAGAACTGGCAGCACTTGCAGAAAAAGCCATTAGAGAGAACCTTCCGGCGGATGCCATAAAGAGATCGATACAAAACTGGAAGGCCGACAACAAAAGGGTGTAGTATTATTTTCAAGGAAAAGATTTTAAAAAAAAACAAAAGAGGGATAGCATTTGCCATCCCTCTTCTTATATGGATCAGGTTCGGAATTCAAAAGAGTTCGTACCTCTGATCCTTAAAAATCATCTCCGTTGTTGCTGCGGCCGGTGTTGGGAGTGTCCCTGTCCTGGCGGTCATCTTCATAGTAGTCGCTGGAAGAGGCGTCACGTCTCTCTTCCTCATGGAAACCACGCCCTGCGCCACGCTGCATCTGATCATTATGGTCCCAGTCGTTGCCTTTGGTGCCATTATTAGACGAGCTCCCTTCTGTGCGCTGCTCTTCTTTCCAGTTTTCTTCATCCTCGTTAAAGGTTCGGGAATTCATATCGCGGCTTTCAGCGCTATCGCTATTATCCCTTGCCCAACTTGTATCATCGTTGTCGCTCCTCATATTGCGGGAGTCCTCAGGCCAGGTTTCATTGCTTCTGCTGCCTGCACTGCGGGACTCTTCAGCAGTAGTATCCCAATCGTCCATGCCGTTGCTACGGTTACCCATACGTAGGTCATTTTCATTACCAGGGTTACCAGAGTTATGATTCCTGTTGCGGTTTTGGTCATCGCGGCTGTTCCAGTCACGACCACCGTTGTTGTCTGTTTGCATAGTATTATAGTTTGGATGTTAATATTCTTTCTTATGCTCTGCCGTTTTGCCCTCTTGTATCTTCTGGGGTGTTTTAGTGGCAGCGGTTTTTTTGGAAGCACCCTTTTCCGCTTCAGCAAAATTGTCCTTCAACTCTTTGGAGTCCTGCTTGTGCAGTGGTGTGCCGCTTGATGATTTTGGTGCCGGTGTCTGTTTGTCTGATGCCATGACGTTATTGTTTTGAGGTTACGATACAAAGTTCGCGATACCATTTCCAGATTGTCTCCCAATTAACACGCCGTTGGTGCGAAAAGACTGGCACACAAAAAATTATGCTTTAAAAACCCCTGTGTTCTCTGGATGTTTAAGATGAAGCTATCGGGCGGCGGTTGATAAGTTTAACAAACAATTCACGCAAAACATAATGTAAAGATCAGGCTGAGTAATTAATTTAGTGAGAGCTTAATAGGTGAATACTGAATAAAATAAACCACAAACATCATGGCGACCAAAAACTGGACAATAGACACTGCACACTCTGAACTGGAATTTAAAATAAGGCATCTTGTGATCTCGACCATTACCGGGAAGTTCAGGATATTCTCAGGAACAATGGTAACGCCCCGGCATGATGATTTCGGAAACGCAATATTTACGCTGGAGGCTGATGTTTACAGTATCGACACCAATAACCGTGACAGGGATGAGCACTTGAAATCGCCTGACTTTTTTAATGCTGATGCTTTCCCTAAAATTGAATTTAAGTCAACGTCATTCGTTCATGTTGAAGGTGATGAACATAAGTTGACAGGCCTTCTTACCATAAAGGGCATTACTAAAGAAGTGGTGCTGGATGTGCTTTTCGGCGGCGAGGCAAAGGATGGCTTTGGTATCAGCTGTGCCGGGTTTGAGATTAACGGTGTGATCAACCGTAATGATTTTGATATCCATTCGGCCGATGTGACCGAAGCCGGGGGACTGGTTTTGGGAGAGGATATCAAACTGCACGCTAATATCCAGTTCACCAATGATAGCGAATGATGTTGATAAAGATCATACCAATTTCACTAATTATTTTTTCATCACTACTTTTGATGTACGATCTAAAACGGGAAGAGGATTAGTGAAATTGGTTTGATCGTGGCGGGCTTTTTAAGTTATTCGCCCACATGGGTATTTCCCCTGTGCTTATCATCGGCCTGCTCACGTCCTTTTTCTGTATCAGAATTGAAATCACGGTTTTCTGCAGTTTCAATGTCTTCGGCTTCGTTGGCAGTGCCGCGGCTTTTATCCACAACACGTCCGTCATCGCGGGTAGTCTTATCATCATCGCTTACGTGGGGCGCATTCTTTTCATCAACGTCCCGTGCGCGCTGAACGGTCTCAATACCGCCTTCTTCGTTTTTTTCCAACTCCATTTTAAGCTTGTCAGCCGAAGGGTCGTAATTGTTTGGCAGGTTATCGCCGCTAAAGCCTTCGTTCCTGTCGCTTTTCTTTTCCTGATCGTTGATCTTTTTCAAACCCAGGTCTTTTGGATCGTCTGTTCCTCCGTTACTCATGGCAATTATTTTAGGTTATCTGAAATTGATGATGAAGTTATAGTGTGATGTTACAAGGTCGTTTACCGTTCGTTCCAAAGATCGCTCAAGGTCGGTGTAGCCCTCCTTCAATTTACCCTCCGACGTAAAATAATCCGGAAGCTTATAGGTTACCAGTTTGTCGCCATCCATATAAATGTCATTTACGGTAAAAGCAACTGTATAACGGTTCTCATAAAATGTTATTTTCATGCTGTATCGTATCCTGTGGCTGTGGGTCTCTCCCCTGTCCCTGTAAAAAAAGGCATCGCGTTTGTATGCGCTTACCGTAAGCGAATTTGCGGTTACATCAGTTACATCAGCGCCTTTTTCACGCTGGTTGGCTTTTGTAGCCCACGCCTTTGTGATCTCGATGAGTTTCTCGTTAGGCGTAGCAGGAATAGAAACATCTATGGCGTCAAAACCGTTAGGGTTCAGTTCCATTTTTGGCGGTTGCGCCAAAGCGGCTGCCGACAGGAATAAAAATATCAGCCGGTACATATCAGGCTTTTTTAAGGGCTTTCTCAAACTCGTCCTTTATCATGCCTGTAGACACTAAAAAAGGTTTTTTGGTGATAGTAACGTTGATATTGTCACCATCAATAGTATAGCTGCCCGCAAAGCTGCCTACAGGGGTATCGCCCTCAAAATTGCCCTGCTGCTCATCTCCGGCAACTTTGCCTTTGTCGCCGACAGTATTTTTTATTTTGTTTAATAGCTGGGATTTATCCCCCGGATAGCTTACTGTAAATTGTCCCATGACGTATCATTTTTATGTTAGATACGTAAATTTAACAAATCCCTTCCCCATAAGTGTTTAGCTTATGTTAAACGTTGTCAGGGCCGAATTAAAAATCCTCCTTTTGTCATATCAAAAACAATGTCCGGGTCATCGAACAACGTATCTAACACTTTTTGATCGATCAGATATTGCGGTGTACCCTGAATGGTTCGTTTCCCGTTCATTATAATGATCTCATCGCTCATCTGGAGTGCCAGGTCGAGGTCGTGTGTAGAGTAGAGTATGCATTTTCCCGAATTGACAGCCAGCTCTTTCAGTAAACGCAGGAGATTTACCTTATGCAGCAGGTCAAGGTGCGTGGTAGGCTCATCGAGAATTATGAGTGGTGTGTCCTGTGCCAGTGCCCGCGCTACAAGGACTTTTTGGAATTGTCCGTCGCTGATCTCATGATGCTTTTTATCCGAAAGGTGCCCGATCTGGGTAAGCTGCAATGCTTTTTGCACCTGCGCGAGATCTTCATCAGACAATGACCCCAGCCAATTGGTATACGGCTGCCTGCCCAGCGCTACCAGCTCGAACACGGTAAGATTGCTGGGCGGGAGGCCCTCAGTCAATACGATGCTGAGGTTTTTCGCGAGTTCCTTAGGATGATAGGAGGAAAGGTCCTTACCATTCAGCAAAACGCTTCCTGATAAGGTTCGCTGAATGCCGGTCAATGTGCGCAGCAATGTCGATTTCCCAATGCCATTTGCCCCAATCAGTGCGGTAAGGCTTCCCTCTTTTAAAGATATGTCAATGCCCTTCGCAATTGTAGCGATCACTTTCCCCGCATAGCCTATGCCCAGGTTTTCTGTTGCCAGTATGGTCCTCCTGTTCTCCATCAGCTGAATACTCCTTTCTGTTTTCGCATCAGCAGCCATATTACGATCGGCGCGCCAATGATGGATGTTATCGCGTTTATGGGCAATATATTTTCGCTGCCGGGCAGTTGGGTAAACGTATCGCAGACCAGCAGTATTATCGCTCCCGAAAGCATGGTGGCCCAAAACAGCACTAAGTGGCTGCTGGTCCGGAAGGCTAGCTTTGCAATGTGCGGCACGACCAAACCTATAAACGCGATCGGCCCTGCAAATGCGGTTATGCATCCCGTTAGTAAGCTTGCCGCCAATATGATCATGAAACGCTTGCGCTTAAAGTTAATGCCGAGGCTTCTGGCATAACGCTCACCTAGCAATAAGGCATCCAATGGCTTGATGCAGGCTGCGGACAGGATAAGCCCTGTACCTAATACTATCCCCATTATAAGGATCGTGTTCCACGGCAGGTTGCCCAGGCTGCCCAGGGACCAAAATGTATATTTCTGCAATTGCTCGGCGGTGCTAAAATAGGTAAGCACTCCCACTATAGCACCTGTAAAGCTGGAGAACATAAGACCAATAATGAGTATCGCCATAGTGTCGCGCAGGCGTTGTGCTACCACCATTATGGCCATTAATACTAAAAAGCTGCCCAATGTAGCGGCAAGTACTACGCCATAGGGTGAAAGGAAGAAGCCTGCCATGACACCCGGCAACAGCCCCGAACCGAGAATGACAAATGCCACCCCCAGGCTCGCTCCTGATGATAGTCCCAATACATCGGGACCGGCAAGCGGGTTACGGAAAAGCGTCTGCATCAAAAGCCCGCTTACAGATAGCCCCATACCTGTAAGCAAAGCTGCAATGGCTTTAGGGAAGCGGTAGTTCAGTATAATATAGTCCCATGCGGGCTTGGAGGCATTGCCGCCGGTAAGGGTTTCAAACACTTCGCCCAAGGGTATCTTTACCGCGCCCAGGCTGATATTGGCTAAAAAGAGGAACACCAGGACAATGCCCAGCAATGTGAAAACAGCTATGTTCCGTTTTTTGTTTAGCATTATTTCAACCTTTCAAAGAATTGAAGTTGGTAGCCTGGCATTAGTTCGGGGTGCAGGATCGCGATGAGGTCCTTCAATACTAAGTCGGGCCTGTTATTAGCAAGCTCATAGTAAATGATCCCACCCGTTTTTCCTTTTTTATTCGAAGAAGAATATACCTGCTTGTTTTTGAATGCTTTGAATTGTGCGTAATGCGGGTTGGCATCCGTCATTTCTTTCAGTGACGTGTACTGGCTCGGGCCGATCCAAACATCGGCATTCTCAGCCTTGTCAAGAACCGTTTCCAGCGAAAGGCTCAGGCTTCCTGTCCCTTCACTGTCCGCCCATAGGTAATTGGCGCCGGCATCCTTCAGGAAGAGTGCCCCCCAGCTTCCGCCCTGGGGCATGTACCATTGGTTTTGGAATATAGCGCCGCAAAACACCGTGGGTTTGGCTGTGGCTTTTTTTACCAAAGCAAGCGCATCATTATAATCATTTTCAATTTGTGCGAACAGTTCATCGGCTTTGGCTTCCTTGTCATACAGCGCTCCGAAGAACTTTATCCACTCCGCCTTACCTAAAGGTGATTGCTCGTTCCAGTCGCCGTTGTACAGTACTTTCATGCCGCTTTGCATCAGGTTGTCCATCGTTTTGTTGTGGCTGGTAATGCTGAAACCTACCAAAGCATCTGGGTTAAGGTCGAGCACCACTTCAGTATTCAGCTGTTCATTCTTTCCAACTTCCTTCACTTTCCCGGCATTGACCCGCGCCCTTGTTTTTTCGGAGGAAATGAAATTCATGTCGGGGAAGCCTACCAGGGTATTTTCCTCTCCCAGCATTTCCAGAGAGGGAATGTGGGTAGTGGAGGTGACTACAACAGTTTTAAGCGGCACCTGGATGATCGTATGGCTTTTCAGGCTGTCAGGTATGATACCGTTCTTCTTTTGCATTACATAGGTAAATGCTTCTTTTGCATCGGGCCAGGGATGGGTTACTTTTACTATCGTGTAGCCGTCATGCCTATAAATTTCCAGCCCTGAGGAATGCGTTACAGCATTGGTAACCGCTTTGGTTTCGGTTGTAATTGCCGCCTTCGTTGTATTTTCCTCTTTGCATCCGGCGAGGGCCAAGGTAAGGAGAAATGCTATGCAAAATATTTTTTTCATGAAATTGATGATTGCCGCAAAGGTAGGAAAATGTTTCATTGCCACGGATCGACAAACTTTCGGGGGTGTACTCGATAAAGCGGCACGCCTAAAAAAATAAAATTTATTTGTATATAAATCCTATCTTTGCGCCAACTTAAGGTTGCGGCGCATTTTCGGCGTGCCGCATTAAAAGGGAACCGGGTTAAAATCCCGGGCTGTTCCCGCAACTGTAAGCTTATTCCGATCGCATCGGAAGGCTGTTGTTAACTACAAACCACTGCTCGCCTTGGCGAGTGGGAAGGTAAGCAACAGTACGCAAGCCAGGAGACCTGCCTTAGGCCTAACAAATATCGGATCTTCGGGAAAAAAGGTTCAGGGATTTATGGCTTATAAAAAGATCATTTTACCGTTCGTATTACTATTGTGCCACCTTATGCTGGCGCAAAACGATACTGTTTACCAGTTGCAGGAAGTCATTGTTTCCGATATGCAGTTGCGTGACTTTTCGGGTACGCAGTCGACCCAAAGCCTTAACGATTCGGTTATTGGCAAGAGTGCGGCATCGCTTACCTCACTGCTACAATACAATACTGTGATCTATTTTAAGGAGAATGGGCTGGGTATGGTGTCATCACCATCCTTTCGTGGTACGACAGCGCAACAAACGGCAGTAATTTGGAACGGCATTAATATCAACTCACAGCTTAACGGCCAAACCGACTTTAACATCTTTAATGTACGCGACTTCAATACTGTTACCGTGAGGGCAGGAGGTGGGAGCGTCATTTATGGCAGCAGTGCCATTGGCGGCAGCATCCATTTGGATAACGAGTTGACATTCGGTAATAAATTGCGGAATGAATTGCGCCTGGACTATGGCAGCTTCAATACGTTTGGGGCCAATTACAACCTGAAGGCCTCCAATGAAGAACTGAGTGCCGATGTGAGCATAAGCAGGAACAGTTCTGATAACGACTACGACTACCCGGGGTGGGACATGAAGAACGAGAACGGCCAGTACCATAACACCAGTATAAATGCCGCTTTTGCCTACAGGATCAATGAGAAAAATTACCTGAAGCTGTACAGCTATGTATATGATGGCGAGAGGCATTTTTCGGGCACATTGGCAGCATCTTCGCGGAGCAAGTACGATGATACGAATACCCGTAACCTGCTGGAATGGACAGGTTATTATGACCGTTTTACTTCAAGGATTAAGGCCGCTTACCTCCAGGAAGAATACCGGTATTATGAGAACTATGAGAACCAAAATCACACTTCAGGCAAAGTAAGGACATTCATAGGTAAATATGACCTGGCTTATGATGTTTCGGATAACATAAAGCTCAATGCCATTGTAGATTATACCCAAAATGACGGTGAAGGTTCGGATATCGTATCTGAAAAGAGGAACATCGGGTCCGGCAGCTTTTTGATGAAGCATCAGCTGGCACAGAAAATACACTACGAACTGGGCATCCGCAAGGAGATCACCAATGCCTACCAAAGCCCGTTGCTGTTCTCGGCAGGTACAGCTATTGAAGCTGCTTCTTTTTACACTATTAAACTAAACGCCTCCCGCAATTTCAGGATACCCACTTTTAATGACCTGTACTGGCAGGGTACAGGAAATCCCAACCTAGATCCGGAAAGCTCGTACCAGGTGGAATTGGGTAATGTGTTCTATCTTGATGATCTCACTTTTACTGTTACAGGCTATTATATCAAACTGCAGGATATGCTGCGTTGGGTGCCCTCAACAGGAGGGATCTGGAGGCCCGAGAATGTAGATAAGGTGAACACTTACGGCCTTGAATCCATCCTGAACTGGAAGAAGAAAATTGGCGTAGGGCGGTTGGAGTTCAACGGTACGTATGCCTATACCACATCGCGCGAGGATGGCAAGACCGAGCAGCTTATTTATGTGCCGCTACATAAGGCAACAGCATCACTGGCTTATGGGTATAAAGGCTTTTCCGGATATTACCGCCACATGTTCAATGGCGAGGTTTTTACGAGCTCTGATAATGCGTACGATCTTGATGCTTGTAATGTTTCGGGCATTGGAGCCGAATATAATTTCGAACTATTGTCGGGCCTTGCCCTTGGTGCACAGGTGAACAATCTTTGGAACGAAGAATATCAAAACGTGATAATGCGTCCAATGCCGGGACGCTACTATAATATGTACCTTAATTTTAAATTTTAATATACAATGAAGATCAACAAACTAATCCTTACAGCGATCGCAGGCTCGCTTCTTTTCGTGTCCTGTAGCGATGACGATTCTGACAGTAACACGCCATCAGGAGCTTATGACAATGGTATGCTCATCATCAACCAGGGTAATTTCGGGCAGGGCAACTCTACCGTTTCTTTCCTTTCCGATGATCTGGTGCTTGAGAACAATATTTTCGCAGCGGTCAATCCCGGCCACATACTTGGCGATACGGCTCAGGACATCGCCTTTAAAGGTGACCTGGCTTATATTGTCCTAAATTTTTCAAACAAGATCGAGATAGTGAACCGTTATACTTTCGCTCACGTAGGCACTATCAACCAGGGTCTGGATAACCCGAGGTATATTGCCATTCACGATAACAAAGCATTCGTTACCAATTGGGGTGATGGCGGTGTTGAGACCGATGACTATGTTGCTGTAATTAACCTTTCTACTAATGCGGTAACTTCTGAGATCGCTGTAACTGAAGGTCCGGAGCGCATACTTGAAGAAGATGGCAAGCTTTACGTTTCGCACAAAGGTGGTTACGGTTACGGAAATAGCATTACGGTGATCAACGGGTCATCTAATGCCGTTATTACTACTATCGCTGTAGGCGATGTGCCTAACATGATGGAAGAGGAAGATGGCAAGCTTTACGTTATGTGCGAAGGAAAGCCGTCATGGGCGCCAACGGCTGAAACACCGGGCAGCCTTGTGGTGATCAACCTGTCTAATAATACGGTAACTTCTACATTGCCTTTTACAGGCACAAGCCACCCTTCTAATCTTGTGATCGAGGACGACAAGATCTATTTTACCGAAGGTTCGGATATTTATACTATGGCTAAAAACGCCACCACACTTCCATCAGCACCACTATTCACAACAACTGAACAGGGCGTTTATGGCGTATCGGCCTTTGCCGTGGAAGATAACCGCATTTATGTAGGTGACGCTACCGACTTCAATTCAAACGGCAAAGTATATGTATACTCGCTGGCAGGAGCGCTTCAAAATACCTTTACAGTGGGAATAACTCCGGCAGGATTTTACTTCAACGATTAAGTTCGATCATCAATTATTATAAATGAAAAAGAGGTTGCCTGAAAAGGCAACCTCTTTTTTTGACATCACCCCGATCCTTCTCCAAAAGAGTAGGGAGCCAGGGAAGAAATAATGCACTACATTTATCTGAAGTTCTTTAAGGTATCGGCTGCAAAGCCGCAGAACCCGCAGGCATCTCATCGATGTACATTTCGGTGCCAAAGCGGAGTATGTTTTTTGAGTCCTTAAAATTCTTATGCTTTTTAGAAGGAGACCATATTGGCCTTCCGTTACCGGTAATATCTCCAATGGCGGCCGCAAATAGCGGTTCGGCAGGATCGCCTATCACGCCCAGGTTGCCATAATCCTCGTTCAGTTCTATTGTCGGGGCAATGCCTGCGCTGTAATCGCCAAAGCCGTCGGCATTGATCGTTTTCAGTACGATAGGCTGCATGGCATAGCGGTGGCTTCCGTCGCGCCCGCTCCTTCCGAAATCGGGAGAATCATATAGCGTTACAGAGCCTACGTTCTTGCCGGTAGTAGTATCGCCTATCACGACCACATCGATATACGGCTTGAGGCAGTTGATGACCAGTTCGCTTGCCGATGCTGTAGATCGGGTTGTGAGGATGTATACTTTATTAAGGTTTAGGCTATTGATAGATGTACCTCCCGAAAGCTGGTTGGTGAACAGGTTGCGTAATGCCTCAGGGTTATTATCTTCATAATAGTCCTGTAGCTTGCTGTTCCATTGCTGCTTTGCAAACAGCTCGCCGTTAAATTGTCCGGTTATCATGCTGGCAAGGTAGGTAGCCGTGCGTACAGACCCTCCCGAATTGTAACGCAGGTCAAGTACCAGGTCGGTAACATTTTGCGAAGAAAGCTGCCCGAAAGCTGCATTCAAATCAGGATCGTAATTGCTGTAAAATCCATTGTACATAAAGTAGCCTATCCTGTGGTTGTCCACTTGCGTGACCTGAACGTTATATACAGGGTTTTCGGCATATTGGCTTTTTGTGAGCGTTACCGTAGTCCCTGTTGGCGTGATCGTGCCGCTGTTGTAAGTAGCAAGATTTAGTGTATAAGTGTCGGCGCCAAGCAGGCTGCGGTAGTTTTCGGGTGTCAGAGGTGTATCGTTCACCCCATAAAAAATATCACCTCTCTGCACGCCTTTTGCGGCAGCATCGGTATTGGGCAGTACGTAGCGCACATAGCCGAAAACAGCTGTCTGGGTAGCATCGGTATATACAAGGCCATATTCCATGCCGTTACTTTTTGATACGCCCTGCAATGCATTTTCCAGCACCCGGAAATCGGGCACCAGTACGCTCCATCGGTCAACGGTTCCGCGCTGATACAGCAGGCTTTCAAAAAGGGCTTCCGGGCTGGAAAATCCTTCGAGGTAGGAATTAAGCTGGCCCTGGTCGGCAAAGCGTTCATCCGACAGGTCCGGTACATCGGCCTGCCACAGGTAATACAGGTTAAGGCCTTTCCATATAAAGTCGTGTACGGGTACGGCATTATCGTCCATGTCTTCGCAGGCCGTGAAGGCGAGCATGCCCAAAAGGAGCGAAGCCATTAAGAATCTCATCTTTTTCATTTAGCTCTTTTTTATAAAACGTAAATTTAAATAATTTTGATATAGGTTGTAACAAAAGTTATGCCTGTTCGTCTTCCTTTTATAAACCGATAACAAACCACCATCAGTAATGGATCAGAAAGAGTTCATAAATGTGATCTCTCCGTTCAAGGACCGGCTGTACCGGCTGGCGAAACGGCTGCTCGTAAGCAACGAGGAGGCCGAGGACGCCACGCAGGAGGTGCTTGTCAAGCTATGGAACAACAAGGCGAAGCTGGAAAGCTACTCGAGCGTTGAGGCCATGGCAATGACAATGACCAAGAACTATTGCCTGGACCAGCTGAAGTCTAAAAGGGCCACCGAGATGCGGATAGTGCACAGCAACTACACCGACAGGCAGGCAGGACTGCAGCAACAGGCAGAGGACAGGGACAGCTGGGAATGGGCAGAGAAGATAATGGAAAAGCTGCCCGAACAGCAAAAGCTGATATTACAGATGAGGGATATTGAACAATATGAGTTTGAAGAGATCGCCAAAATAATGGATATGAACGAGACCGCCGTAAGGGTGGCGCTGTCCAGGGCAAGGAAGACGATGAGGGAGGAACTTTTAAAAACACACAGCTATGGAACTACGAACAATTGAAATACTACTGGAGAAATATTTTGACGCAGAAACCAGTATTGCCGAAGAAAAACAGCTGCAGCTGTACTTTTCTTCACCGGATGTGGCGCCACATTTGGAGCAGTACAGGTCCATGTTCGGGTATTTTGCCCAGGCCGGCACACAGCAATTTGACAAGCCGCTGCCACTAAAGGCCAAAAGGAATTACAGGCCATGGATATCGGTTGCGGCAAGCGTTGCGGTAATGCTGGGCATGTTTACCATTTTTAATAATGAAGGGCAGCCTTCACAAAGCGAGCTCGGTACTTATGATGACCCTGAGGTAGCCTTCAGGGAAACGCAGAAAGCCCTGAACATGCTCTCCAAAAATGTAAATGTGGGTGTGGAAAGCGTGAATTACATAGGAGAATACGAGAGATCAAGAAAAACAATTTTTAAAGAATAATCATCATGAAAAAGTTTATAATTACAGCAGTACTGGCAGCAATGCCTTTTGTAACCTTCGCACAAACCAAGGCATTCGACAAGTTCCAGGATGTGGAGGGCATATCATCAATGACCGTGAACAAGGAAATGTTCGAAATGCTTGGAGAAGTGAAGGTTTCTGACGATAAAAAGACCCAGGGCTACCTCGACATGGCAGAGAACATAGAAGGCCTGAAGGTATTTACAACAAAGGAAAAGAAACATAAGGACGCATTGAGGGCATCTGTAGCCGAATATGTAAAGAAGAGTCCGCTTACCGAGCTGATGAGCGTTAACCAGGATGGCCAAAAAGTGAAGATCTATGCCATACAGGGCAAAACAGAATCTATAATAAAGGAGGGCCTGATATATGTTGAAGGCGCTGAAGGCAAGGAGATGGTAGTGGTATCCTTTACCGGGACACTGAACCTGGCCGACATCGAAGAGCTTAAAAAGTAAGCTCCATCCGTCCCCAAAACACCAAAAACAAAAGAACTAAAAATGAAGACCATGAAAAACCTAATAATTGCTTTAGTATTTGCCATAATGCCTACCATGTTTTATGCACAGGTAACCACCTTTGACAAATTTGAGGACAAGGCGGGTATTGAAAGCGTGATCGTGAACAAAAAGATGTTCCAACTTATGTCGCAGGTAAAGGCTACCGGCAACGACAAGGCGAACTACCAGCAGTACATAGACCTGATCAAAAAACTGGACAACCTCAAAGTTTTCCGTACGGTAAATGGCAAGTACAGTGCTGATATGAAGGCTACCGTTGATGCCTACCTGAAGAAAAACCCGCTGGAAGAACTGATGCGCATTAACGAAGGCGGCAGGAACATCAAGATCTATGTGAAGTCGGGCACTACAGCCTCGCAGGTACGAGAATTGCTGATGTTCATGGACGGCGGCAAGCAGGAAACAGTGATCATGTCGCTTACAGGTAATTTTGACATCAGCGAAATATCATTGCTTACAGACAAAATGAGCCTGCCCGGCGGAACCGAACTTAAGAAAGCTTCAAAAACTAAAAAATAAGAAACATGAAACGCATACTGTTAGCTGGATTTGCAATGCTGCTGCTGGCCTCCTGCTCTAATGAGCCTACGCTCCAGAAATATTATGTTGAAAAAGGTGCCGCACCGGGCTTTGTGAGCCTTGACATTGCCCCAACACTGATCGATACTAAGACTATCAAACTATCCCCGGAAGAAGCAACGGCATTAAAGTCATTGCATAAGTTCAATGTCCTGGTGTATAAGACCGATAGCCTCGATGTGAGCCATACAAAGTATAACAAGGAAAAAGATGCTGTAAAGTTGTTGGTGAAAAAGGAATATGAAGAGCTGATAAAAATAAATGACGGCAAGAGCGGCGCATCCATCAGTACAAAAGGCGAGGGTGAAAATATAGAGGAGTTTGTAGTGTTCCTGCACAATGAGGATAACGGTTTTGGCGTAGTACGTGTAATGGGCGAGGACATGACCCCGAACAACATACTCACCATTGCCGGGCTGCTGCAAAAAGCACCTGTAGGCGATCTGGACCAGCTTAAGCCACTCCAGGAATTGATGACAAAGAAGTAGGTTTGTTTTAGGTTAGTAGGATCCCCCGTGAGTTTTGGCTTGCGGGGGATTTTTAGTTAATACGGAAAATCCTGGATCTTAGTGCTGTCCAGCGCTACCCAGCCTTGTTCGCGCTCCACATATTTGACATCGAACTTTTCTGAAAATACTGTCTTGTATTTGCCGTTGCGTCGCTCTTTGAGGTGCTCCATTGTGTAGTGCATGGTCACGGTGTCGTTTTTAATTTCCATAGTTGAGGTAAGATGGCAGGCTAACATTGCCTTGCGTCCCGGCTTGCACCATCCTGTCCAAATGTAAGTGCATATATAACCGCCCTGCTGCCCGAAACCTTTAAAAAGATGGGTGTACGATGAGCAATGCCCTGAACCTGTGCCGCATGTTTTTACACTGTAGTAGCCATCTTCGTGCTTGTTAAGTGTGTCATAATGATCATCCCAACAGCAGAAATGCACCCCGCCATAAAATGGCTCTGCCTGTAATACTCTTCCATTCGGATCATATTCAATAAGTACAAGTACAGAAAATCGGTCGGGATGGATGACATCCGGCAGGCAGGCTAGGTAGTTGCCATTATCCATGCGGTAATATTTACCAAGTGTGTCGGTAACAGCGACCTCAGGAAGGTTGAGGTCTAATGTGTCACGCTGCCCGGGTTCAATATCGTAAGCCAAATCGTATTTTGCCTGCGAAAGTAATTTGATGGCTTCTTCCTTATACACAAAGCCTGAATCTGCTTCTGCTATAGAATAAACATTTTTAGCCTTAGAAAAATTACTTTTTGGAGTGGTAAAACTAAATAGGACTGCCAAGAGAAATATCCCGGCAACGATGGTTTTCATGAAGGTTGGTTTTGAAGTAAATGTAGTTAAAAGATCGTCCCGAAATTATTTAGCGAAAAATAAATCGTAGTATTCCTTGAAGCGCGAAATTTTGTAAAATTGTCTTTAAATCCGATAGTATAATAACCTAATGAAATCCGCCATATCCATAATAAGTTTAGTAGCAATAAGCTTGTTTGTCAGCAAACCCATGGGTAACGCATTACATTTTAATGATGGGATGGAAAATTTCAGCATTCTCGACAGCCTCAAAAAGTTTGAAGGAAGTAGGGATACGCTGTTATTGGACGATGCCAATGATGCAACATTGTTTATCGGGACAACAAAAGGCAGGCATTACGGCGTGTATGTGATATCTGAGAAAACATTGGCATTTTATCAAAAGAAACACAATTGGTGGGAGTTGACAGAGCAATTTCCGTATGAATATTTGTTTAGTTATGCTGAAGCCGAAGACATTAATGGTGATGGTACAGACGATATAAAGGTGGCTTGTTTGAGCGGTTCGGCAGGAAACTCGGAAAGCACGATTTTCCTGTATGATATAGCAGCAGGAAGTTTTAAGCATAATAAATTTTACGACTTACCCAATGTTGCCTACGACAAGAAAGGTAAATTCATAAGGTCATCGTGGTATGCGGGTGCGATGCATTGCCAAAGCAAATATAAATACCGCATAACCGGCGACAGCCTTACTTTTGACAAGGGAGTGAGTTTCTGCCCCAATCACGATGACATGAAAAAAGGGATATTTATCGAATACACCCAAAAAGGCGATGACCGGATCGTCATCGACAGCATAAACGGCAATCCTGATAAGCTTTGGAACAGATTTGAAAAAAGCTTTTGGGATTCCGAACACGATATGGAGTAAATCATTTCCTCCAATACTTCATCGGGAACAACAGCATCCCAAAGCACTCCCCGTGCTCTTTGTCAAGATGTTTGTGATGCATTTTGTGGGCCCGGCGAACGGCTTTGCCATAGCGGCTCGTAGCACTGCGGAAAATCTTGAACCGCTGGTGGATGAAAATATCATGCACAAGGAAATACGTAAGACCATACGCAAATATTCCAAGCCCGATCGCTAATCCTATTTGCAGGATATCGTATTGCCAAAGTAAAAAGAACCCAATGCTTATCACGGCGTAGAATATGAAAAACGTATCGTTGCGCTCAAACCAGGAGTCGTGGTCCTTACGGTGATGATCTTTATGTAATGACCATAGGAAACCGTGCATGACATACTTGTGCGTAAACCATGCCATAAATTCCATCATGCCAAAAGTTAGTAAGAACACTAAGAGGTATATCCACCACATAATTATAAATTTATAATAGATTAAAACGGTAATTCACATAACATCGTGCGAGTAGCCCCATTTTTTGGTAATTCGGTACGCGGATGCGGGTGTTCTTTATTTCAAGCGGTGGCGTGTTCTTCAGCTTTTTGAGTAACGTACGATAGTAGACAAACGCAGTATACACACCAAATTTCGCCTCGGCGGGTAGCTGCAGAATGCCAAGGTAACCTTCGTGCAGATCAGCCTCTATCTCCTCGACGATGGCGCGCTTGGTTTCATCGTTCATCTCGTTGAGATTGAGGGTAGGGAAGTAATTGCGTTCGAGCCCTTCCATGTCGGCCTTAAGATCGCGCAGAAAGTTGATCTTCTGGAAAGCCGAACCGAGCCGCATTGCCGGGGCCTTCAAAACTTCGTAACTCGCATTGTCATTGTCGGTAAAGACCTTCAGGCACATCAGGCCTACCACATCGGCACTGCCATAAATGTATTGGTTGTATTCTGCAAAAGTGGCATAATCTTTTTTGATCAGATCCTGCTCCATACTTGCCATGAACGCATCGATAAGGCTTTTATCGATATTGTATTTGTACACCGTGTGCTGAAAAGCGTTCAGCACCGGGTTGAGGCTTATCTGATCATTTAGGGCATTTTCAAGGTCGGTCTCAAACCGCCTGAACAACAGTTCTTTGTTGTAATCATGGAACGAATCCACGATCTCATCGGCCAGCCTCACAAAGCCGTAAATGTTATAAATATCCCTCCGGATGCGTGGTGACAGCATTTTTACCGCCAATGAGAACGAGGTGCTGTAGGCGCGGGTAATGTTCCTGCTGCAATCGTACGATATAGTATCAAAGATCGATTTCATAGACTGGGTATTTCAGTTGGTTTGTTGTTTTTCGAATGCTTTGCGACAAGTCCTGCCACAAGCTTGCCCGATATGAGCGCTGGCGGCACGCCCGGCCCCGGCACGGTAAGTTGTCCTGTAAAATACAGGTTTTTCACTTTGCTGCTTTTCAGTTTCGGTCGCAGGAATGCGGTTTGCAAGAGCGTGTTGGCCAATCCGTATGCATTGCCTTTGTAGGAGTTGTATTCTCTTACGAAATCATTCACACAGAAAGATTCCTTAAACAGGATATGACTTTGTACTTCCTGCTGTGTCAGCTTTTCGAAACGGGTAATGATCTTTTCAAAATACTGTTCCCTTAATTCCGGGGTATCTTCCAGGCCCGGGGCAAGCGGTATCAGGAAAATGCCGGCTTCCTTTCCGTCAGGTGCCGCCTCTTTATCGGTCTTTGACGGGAAGCTCGCATAAAAGAGTGGTTCTTCCGGCCACTTTGGGTTATCGTAGATGTCTTTTGCATGTATGTCAAAGTCGGTATCAAAGAACAGCGTATGGTGTTCTACATTTTGCACCTTCTTATCAAAACCTACATAAAATAACAGCGAAGATGGCGCAAAAGTGCGTTTCTCCCAATATTTTTCAGAATAGGCACGGTATCGTCTTTCGAGAAGTGTTTCGGTATGATGGTAATCGGCGCCGCTTACAATGATGTCAGCATCCATCCTTTTGCCATTAACGATCAGGCTTGTTGCCTTGTCATCTTCAATACCTATTTTTTCAATGTTCGCATTGGTAATTATAGTGACCCCAAGTTCTATAGCCAAAGTTTCCATTGACCGTATCACACTATACATCCCGCCTTTGGGGTGCCACGTGCCAAGGCCGAAGTCGGCATAATTCATGAAATTGTAGAACGAAGGTGTATCGCTGGGTTTTGCGCCCAGGAACAACACGGGGAATTCCAGCACCTGTACCAGTTTTTTATTTTTAAAACGCTTGCGTATGTCTTTGGAGATGTTACCGAAAAACTGCCCCATCTTCAGCATGGTTTGGGGTGTGACAAGTTCTAAGGGCGATTCGCCGGGACGGTACACCAGATCTTTTATGGCAATATCATAATTGCTCTTTGCTTCGTCTATAAATTCACGCAACTCGTTGCCGCTGCCTTTTTCAATAGCTTCAAAAGCATTGGTGATCTCGTCAAGGTTATCTGCAATGGTTATAAGGTCCTTTTCGGCAAAGTAAACACTATAAGCAGGGGATAGCTTTTCAAGACTATAATAATCGGAAGGCTTTTTCCCAAAATCGGCAAAGAAGCGCTCAAACACATCGGGCATCCAGTACCATGTCGGCCCGATGTCGAAGGTAAAGCCGTCGCGCTGTAGCTGCCTGGCCCTTCCGCCTATGGTGGCATTCTTTTCGTAAACGGTAACGTCATGGCCCTGCTGCGCTAGGTAGCAGGCCGCGGCAAGCGACGAAAATCCGGAACCGATTATTTTGATGTTCTTACTCATTTACTATATATAGGGTTTCTGTAAAGGCGTTCATAGAATCATATACCGTAATATTTCCGCTAAGCGTGTTCTCGTGGATGTATTGCGTATTCCGACCGAAAACGAGTAGCCGTGTCTGGTCATCATTTACCACTTTCTCCATCAATTCCTTTACATAACTGTTTACATTGTCAATTGTTGGCGCTACGGTAATATAGGTAATAAAAGTGATATTGTCAAAATAATTTTTCATGTCGGCAATGTTGCTTATGGGTACGCTCTCGCCGAGATAAATAGTTTTATAGCCATTAGAATGAAGCTCATAATTAATGAACATGAGGCCCAGTTCATGTATTTCCTCATGTGGCAGATATAGCACATAGGTACGGCCGTCCCTGGCGTTATTAGCCGGAAGCTTCTCGGTTTCAGAAGCCAGCTTCTGTTTTATGAGGTAGCTTATAAAATGCTCATGGGCGGGGGTGATAGTGTTGGTCTGCCAAAGCGTCCCTATCTCATCCAGTAATGGGATGAAGCACTCGTAGAATATTTCCCTGAACGGTTTTTTATTTATCAGTGAATCATATGTTGCTAGAAAAAGCTGTGTGTCAAAATTCATCATGGCCAGCTTGAAGTTGTTCACCACATGGCCATTTAGGCTTTTTACTCCCAATACTTCCTTTACCATTTTCGGGATCTCCTCATCCGGTATCTTTGCCAGATGGGATATCTTGTATCCAAAGGAATTTAAAGTACTTATATTGAGGATCCTTTGCAGGCTGGCCACATCATAATAACGGATATTGCTTTCGGTACGGAGAGGCTGCAGTATACTATACCGCTTTTCCCATATCCTTATGGTATGTGCTTTTATGCCCGACAAGTTTTCGAGATCTTTTATTGTAAAGATATTTTTAATATTGTTCATCCTTTTCAAATAAACGTTAAACAAAAATAGTTTTATTATGGGAGTTTTAGGTTAAAGCATAGTTAAATCTTAAAATTAGATATTTAAGATCCGAATAAAACACGTTTAAGATTACTTTATGGAATTTTTGGATGCGATCCATTGCTTGATCATCATTAAAATATGCGATACTTTTTACCCCACAGTTTTGCAATTCACGATATTAGTTTACTGTTCGCGTTAGTTTTGTGTTGCGCGAACGTTACATTTTGTTGGATAAGGTAACTTTATGCTAACCCTCTCATAACTAAAGTTTTTTTTGTCGAAATAATGTGTACCTTTGCGGCTTCAAAAAAATACGTATGACACCCATTAGAAACATTGCGATCATTGCCCACGTTGACCACGGTAAGACAACACTGGTTGACAAGATCATGTACCACTGCCAGCTATTCCGTGAGAACGAGAACACAGGCGACCTTATCCTGGACAACAACGACCTTGAGCGCGAAAGGGGTATTACCATCACGTCGAAGAACGTTTCGGTAACCTATAAAGGCACAAAGATCAACATCATTGATACTCCGGGCCACGCCGACTTCGGTGGCGAAGTTGAGCGCGTACTCAACATGGCAGATGGTGTATTGCTGCTTGTAGATGCTTTTGAAGGCCCAATGCCCCAAACACGTTTCGTATTGCAAAAAGCCATTGACCTTGGGCTTAAGCCATGCGTAGTTATCAATAAAGTAGATAAAGAGAACTGTACTCCTGAAGAGGTACACGAAAAAGTTTTCGACCTTATGTTCGAGCTTGGCGCCGAAGAGTGGCAGCTTGATTTCCCAACCGTATACGGTTCGGCGAAACAAAACTGGATGTCGGAAGATTTCAGGAACAAAACAGAAAATATAGAGCCGCTTCTGGATATGGTACTGGAGCATATCCCTGCGCCAAAAGTATCCGAAGGCACGCCGCAAATGCTTATCACGTCACTTGACTTTTCAAGCTTTACAGGCCGTATCGCGATAGGCCGCCTTCAAAGGGGTGTGCTTCGTGAAGGCATGAACATATCGCTTGTTAAGCGTGACGGTAAGATCATCAAGTCAAAAATAAAAGAACTTCACACCTTCGAAGGCCTTGGCCGTAAGAAAGTGGAAGAAGTAATTGCAGGTGACATCTGTGCGCTTGTAGGTATTGAAGGCTTCGAGATCGGTGATACGGTTGCCGACTGGGAAAACCCTGAAGCGCTTACCTCGATCGCTATCGATGAGCCTACCATGAGCATGCTATTCACCATTAACGATTCACCTTTCTTTGGTAAAGAAGGTAAATTCGTTACCTCGCGCCACATCAAGGACAGGCTGGCAAAAGAGCTTGAAAAGAACCTTGCCCTTCGCGTAGGTGAGACTGATAGTGCTGATAAATTCATGGTGTTTGGCCGTGGCGTACTTCACTTGTCCGTTCTTATCGAGACGATGAGGAGGGAAGGCTACGAGCTTCAGATAGGCCAGCCGCAGGTTATCATCAAAGAAATTGACGGCGTAAAATGCGAACCGATCGAAGAGCTTACCATCGACCTTCCTGAAAACCTTTCAGGCCGTGCGGTAGAGTTCGTTACCATTCGTAAAGGGGAAATGCTGAGCATGGAGCCTAAGGGTGAGCGTATGATCGTTAAGTTCAATATCCCGTCAAGGGGCATCATAGGACTAAGGAACCAGTTGCTTACGGCTACTGCAGGTGAGGCCATCATGGCACACCGTTTCCTTGAGTACCAGCCATTCAAAGGTGAGATACCCGGCCGTTTGAGCGGGTCGCTTATCTCTATGGAGAACGGTAAGGCTATCCCTTACTCGATCGACAAGCTGCAGGATCGCGGTAAGTTCTTCGTTGATCCTAACGAGGACATCTACGAAGGCCAGGTTATCGGTGAGAACTCACGTGGCGACGATATGGTCGTGAACGTGACCAAAACCAAAAAACTGACCAACGTTCGTTCATCAGGTGCTGACGATAAGGCGCGTATCATCCCGGCTATCAAGTTCTCACTTGAAGAAGCCCTGGAATACATCCAGAAAGATGAATATGTAGAGGTAACACCTAAGAGCCTTCGCCTCCGTAAGATCTACCTGAACGAAAATGACAGGAAGAGGTTTAAGATCGCTTAATTGGTTTTCAGTCGTCTCAGCTGGCAGTCGGTACGCCGATGTCAGTTCGAGCGCAGTCGAGAATAAATAAATATAGAACCGGACTTGAGAGAGTCCGGTTTTTTTTGTGCGGTACGGTCATTGTGAGGAAGAATGACGAAGCAATCTTTATGAGTAGCGATAGGCCCCTGCTTTACTAGCAGGCTGCAGTCCCTCCCTTCGCTGTATCCTTCCGTTGCACTACAGGGATGCCGCTGCCGTCGTGGGCTAAGGGTGAGGTGGGTCTGGTGTTTAGATTATTACCGGCCCGAGCTTTAAGCCCTACGACCGCAAGGCTACTTTAGCATATAGTATTTTATATCTAAAAAGGCGTAGTTGCAACTAAATGCAGAGGTGATTTCAGAGTATAGTCATAGTTCAGGTAAACCATTGGTCTACTGCATTTCTGGATCTATTCGTAAATATAATCCGATTCGCTCTCTAATACATCATTACGGTAATCAAGCCGCTTTATCGGAAGTCCTTCGTCATTAAATGTATATATGTATTCTAATACTGTCTCACCATGATTTTCTCTTATAAGATATTTATCAGCAGCATACGTTTTGGCAACCCCTGCAAGGCTCATTGCCCTTAATGCAATATTCGGCATATAGTCACCGGCTCCGGCATCAAGCCCTAACAGAGAGGGATCATGTACGGTGTCATAATCAAATGTTACCGGGCTTTCGTTTAATAGCATCGAAACAGGGTTTGTTCCTTCATATATAAGTTCAGAGGTATCACCAAATTCTCCAACCTGCTTGTATACCAGTCCGTTGCTATTAATGAAATAAACTGACCCGGGCGCATCGAAAGGATTTGTGCTTTGCACAGTAACGGTACTGTCAGGATTGTATGTGTAAGAAATATTGTTGTGCTGTGCTTCCCCGTTATCAGCGAAAATGGCGATCCCCGATATTCTTCCCTGATTATCATACGTATAATTTGCACTCGACAAAAGAAGAGTTGTATCCATTCCGTAGTAACTGATATTTGATGCAAGTGTGCCATTTTCATTATATGTGTACTCTATGTGACTTAACATCGGTATCATGTTTGGGGCATACATTGCAGAGGCAACTATCCTGCCTTCAGAATATTCCGATTCATATCGTAATGAAACTGTATTATCGATATAGGTCTGCCGTATAATTTTTATAAGAGAGGACTCATTGTTCGTGTCCTGTGTAGGACCAGCATCGTCATCGGAGCAGGAGGAAAAGGAAAATGCGGTCAATAGGAAAAGGAATAGATGTTTTTTCATGGCATATTTGTTTAATATAAAAGTAAGAAAATAGTGGTGATACTTTTAAGTTTCCGAAAATAAGTTGTTGCTCCTGCCAATATTTATAAAAACATGGCAGCAGGGTGGTTAATAAACCCAAGGCGATTCTTGAAAGTTGAAGAACGGGTAGGCTAGGTTTATCACCCAAAGCCTTGATTTATTTAGCAGGTATTAACTTTTCCTTACCTCATAAATTCTTCTCTCAATTCCCATATATTTGCCATCAACCAAAAAAAACAAACACAAAACCTATGTCAACAGACCTCTACGGTATCCGCATCCTGAAAAAGGAACCGGACCAAAAGAAAATTACCATGAAAGTGATCGTGGTATATTATGATGTGGCCTACGAAAGCCACGAACCCCTGCCAACGGACAAAAGCATGTTCCTGCGCGTGCTGTGGGACCGCGATGCTTACATTGCGACAAAAATATCGATGGACGAGTTCCTCGATGAAGATTGGGTGAATGCCAATGCCTACAAGTACATCGACCAAATAAAGCAGCTTAACACTAAGAACCATCCGCTTAAGGACTATACCGGTTACCACGACTTTTACTACGGCGACGGCCCATGGAAAGACGAAGAGAAACTCGTGCAGGCTGATTATGAGGTGTATGTACACGATGCCCGCCTTTTTGAGCATCTGGAAGTAGGCCAGTCCTGGGGGACAACAAGCTACCAAACCGCTTCCTATGTACATCCGGGCGAGGCAGCGCCTTTCATGTCCAACTTTGACGCGGAAGTCGCCCGTTTGGAGCCATTTCCCGGTATTGAACAGGGAACTGAAGTACTGGTGTTTACTAAAGACGCATCAAAACTCATTGCTTCCAGTTCGGAGAATGAGATCGTGTGCTATGACACCGCCACCTGGCAGGAGCTTTGGAGGCAGAAGTTCGAGGATATGTTCGGCGACATGAAGATCGATGAGGAGCAGGGTATCGTGTGGATCACCCGATATAATAAAATTGCAGGCGTGGTCGACATTGCCACAGGAGCCCTTTCGGACAAAACGCCAAAAACGGCAGCACGCGGCTTTTCGCATACCGGAAAATATGCCGTAGAGTATGGGGAAGATGAGCTCCTCGACTTTGGCGACGGCCGCACCATTGAGCAGCCCGGCTGTGTAGAGGCCTTTGCCTTTTCGGCAGATGATAAGCTGGTTGCCATGGGTGGTGGCTCCTACCATTTTGTAGACATCTGGAATACTGAAACGTTAGAGCGCGTCCATACCATTAATACTGCCCTGCGCACCAGCAGGCTGGCGTTCAGCACCGATGCGAAGTATATTGCGGTAGTGTCTTTCGACAAGCTGATGGTGTATGAAGTAGCTACCGGAAAGCTACTGATGAACAACATCAAAACCGATAGCACTTCTTTCGGCATGCCGGTATGGTCGCCCGACGGGAAATATTTTACCATCAACCATTATAACTACTTTGGTTATGACGGGTATACTGGGATTTATAAGATAGGCATGGAATAACAAAAACAAGCAATATATATACTGAAAAACCCTCTCCAAATGGCAATATGGAGAGGGTTTCAAGTATAAAAAAATCAGAAGTTTATTTTGCGGGGCCGTGGTCGTAGCTCAGTATGCGGGCTATTTTCCATTTCCCGTCCTTAAGCAGGAATACGTGGGTAAATTTGGCCTGCCCGGTCAGTTGCTCCTTGCCGTTCTCGGTAACGTAGAACCGGTGTTCACCTGCAAGTATCGCGCCATAGCCTTCCAGCGGATATACTTTTAAAGTCCCCGGTACGGTTTCCCGGCGAATTTTCCAGCCCGGCCTGCTGCACAGGTTCTGTTTTGTGCGGGCGATCATTTCGTCGCGGGTGTTGGTCATGCCGCCTTTGTCGTGGTAAAATTCCAGGTCTTCGGTAAAGAATTCCCTAAAAGCTTCGATGTTGCACGTGTTGTAGGCCTCAAAAATCTCTTTGTCGAGAGCGAGTATCTTAGTTTCAAGATCTTTTTGGCTTGTAGGATAAGCGGGGTCCTTTTGGCTGTAGCCAATGGCTGAAAGGCACAGCAATACAGCCAGGAATAATTGTTTCATGTTTCGTGATTGTGATCGATGATCGTTGATGATTAAAAGGAACGCGGATCACATGCATACAAAGATCTTTTCTGATCAATTGCCTAAAAATCTACAGTAATGTCGTCTGATGCGCATCCCGGCGTTTGTTACTCCTGACCCACGGATCCCCCTGATGAGGTTTCTTTATTCAGGTTAGAGGGAGTCGATACATAACTGATGCTGGCGCCGCTCGATGCATCTGCGGTAAGGCTCTCTGTAGCATTTATAACAGTTGTACTGCCGCTTGATGCTTTTGCCGTTACTTTTCTTGCTGTTAGTTCCCTTGCAGTAAGTGTACTTCCGCTTCCTGAGTCTGTAGTAAGGCTTTCTGCCTTGCCGGTCACTTTAAGGCTGCTGCCGCTACCGGACTCTAATGTCGCATTTTTAGCCTCAATGGCTACGGTCATGCTGCTGCCGCTGCCGGAAGTGAGTATGATGGAGTCTGCTTTGAGCGTATTCCTGCTGGAAACAGCACATCCGCTACCGGACTCGATACTTTCAATTTTCGGAAGCCTTACGATCACCTTTTTGGAAGTAGCGTTGCCAATGTTCACATCAGCTTTTATTTCGAGTTCGCCATTTTTAACCTCTGTTTGTATGTGTTGCTGGAGGTTGCTGTCGGCCTCAACCGTTACGGCATACCCGTTGCCTTGCTCTATGATCACTTCGAGGCCTGTCCCTGCTGATATTTTAGTGAAATTGCCTGGCAGTTTACGCTCTTTGGTCACAACATTGCCGTCGCCGTCTACTTTTTTAAAGTCCAAGTTACAGGAAAATAACAGTAGTGAAGCTACAACGGTAATTATGGCTTTTGTCACGTGTACAATAACTTTGATCATGGTGGTTGGATTTTTGTTTGTTATTGGTATGCCGCGCGGCACAGTAAAGTTACCGCGCGACTTTAATTAATTCCTCTTGGTTTCAGTTTCGATCTGCAGGCCGTTCTCGTCGGCCTTCATTTTTACTTTTACATTCTCGCGCTTGCCGTTCTCATCATTCGAGTCCACTTCAAAGTTAACGGCATCTTCGACAATTGCCTCAACCTCGACCGGTTCTTCTATATTGTCTTCACAATTCAGACATTTTAATTCATCATTCTCCAAATGATACATCTGGTCTTTGTCGCTGTAATTTATGGAAAGCTCAGAATAATCACTGCGGATGTAATCCCTCATGTTCCTGTCGATCTCAAGTACGCTGTATTCCGGCAGGTATACATATACCTTTACGCGCTGCATCCTGAATTTGCTGTCAAGGTCGGTAAGAAGATAATTGTCTAAAGTTAAGGTATTTCCCTTAAATTCAAAATTATAATTTATCTTTTCCGCCCTTTTCCTTGCTTCCGACGGAGAGCTTCCCTCGGCAAGTTTCTCTATTTCAACATATGGTTTCTCTTTATCTGTTTTAATGAAATGCACCTCAACGTTGTTCGAGTAGATCACATCATTATCGGTTGAGTCCTGCGTGATGCGGAAGTCGTAACGATTATCTACCGACTTTGAGAAAAGCGAATTGTGGCGCAGCTTTACCCTTAGCGTGTTGTCCTCCTGAGGAAGATTTATAGCCAGCTCTTTCATTACCTTACCCTCATGTGCGATCTCGGTAGCGTACCTCACACCCAGATATATTGAGGACGACAGTGCTATTATCCACAATGCGAGTAGTGTGTAACGTGTCACGTTGCCTACAGGCTTGAGATTTTCGACCATGATCTTAAGCCCCAGCAGGAACATGAAGAACACAGGTATGCCGAAAGTAAACAGCATAAGCAATCCTACTACCCAAAATGGTATGTCGGTAAAATTAAAGATGTGGTTTGAGGAAAGCCATGGTGTGTTGACCAGTGCCGATGTAAATAAGGTTGTTACAAAAAAGACTACCAAACCGCCTAATGCCAGAGCGGAACAAATAGTAATTATCGCACCTATAACTTTGGCAAGCCCTTTAAATATAGCCATGAATACGGTGGCGATACCGTTCCCTACCTTCTCGGCACCTGAACCTACGTTAGCACCAAATTTTTCATAATCCATCGATTTGAGGCGTTCGCCAAACTGGCCTATTTCTTCCTTTACTTTTTTTTCGATGTTCGAAATGTTGATGGGCTCTCCGGTCATTTCCAGTTTCTCTGTAGTTGTTACCGCTTTAGGGATCAGTATCCAAAGCAATATGTACACAAAAAGGCTGGCAGAAAAGGTAATGAACAACGACAGGATGAAAATGATCCTTATCCAAAGCGGGTCGATCCTGAAGTAATGTGCGATGCCTCCGCACACGCCGCCTACAATAGAACGGTCGCCATCCCTGTAAAACTTCCTGGTCTTGTAGTTGTAATCGTAGTTGGGGTTATAGCCGGAGTAGCTGCTATTGCCGCTTGTTTTTTCGGCCGACTCATCGTCGATCCTGTAATCTTCGGGCTGGCCCATTACTGCGATTATCTCTTCAACTTCGCGAAGGCTCACTACACGGTTATCATTCTTAAGCTTTTCAGTCAAAAGTTCAGCAATGCGTCCTTCAATATCGCTCATGATCTCATCCCTTCCGTCTGTCGACAGGGAACGGCGAATGGCGTCGAAGTAGTGATTCAGCTTCTGATAGGCATCTTCATCGATGTGGAAGAAAAGGCCTCCTAAATTTATACTTACTGTTTTGTTCATGACTTATGCTTTTTGACTGGTTATTATGTTTACTGCGTCGGATAGTTCCGTCCACGTTACGTTTAATTCTTTTAAAAATTCGCGCCCTTCATCGGTCAGGCCATAATATTTGCGCGGCGGGCCCGATGTAGATTCCTCCCAACGGTAGCTCAGTAGGCCATCGTTCTTTAATCGTGTAAGCAAGGGATACACAGTACCCTCCACTACAAGCAGCCTTGCGTTCTTAAGGGTATCGAGGATCTCTGATGTGTAGGCGTCCTTTTGCTTGAGTACGCATAGTATACAGAATTCCAAAACCCCTTTTCGCATCTGCGCCTTGGTATTCTCAATGTTCATAAGCTTTCATGTTTGATGTGATTAAACTGTCCATTTTTTGATCGATGATTGATGATGATTGATGATGATTGAACTATAATTGGCCGGCTGATCCTATTTAAATTTTGCCTGCAGCTTTTGCATGCGCCCTATGGCATCTTCAAGGTATTCTTTCCCTTTATCAGATCCTGCTTCCACTTTTTCACCTTTTTCAAATATGGTTACTATTGGGGTGCCATCTTTCGCCGGGCGGGCATTTATCGTGATGTTGTTATACTTGTACTCCGCATAGCCCTGGGCAGGTATCCCTGTTATGGCAGTACCGTCCTCATCAAAGGTAAAAGTACCTTTCATTTCGAGATCATATTCTGAAAAGGGTGATCTCTCACTTGTTCTGCGAACAATGTTCCCCTTATCGTCATTCTCCTGCTCATACCTGGAATTACAGGCGGTAATAGCTAAGAGAAGCATTACTGATGCTGCTATTTTTTTCATTACTTCAGGAAATTTATTGTTAGTGGGAATTTATAGTGTTCTCCATTACTGTTCTTAACTGCCGCGTAGATGATCAGGAAGAACTCGGCGATCTTGAGCAGGAAGAAAATGAATGCCGCTACTGCGCCTATAATGACAAGCCCGGTTATCTTTCCTGTCGACAGCTGGTCGATAACCCAGTCGTTATCATTTACCATTTGAATGCTTACATCGCTGAATAATGTGTAGAGGAAGATCGGCACGGCAATGATACCCATTATTAAAGAATACAGGAATAGGCTTAATTGGAAATTGATAGCCTGCTTACCGTTCTCGTCTACAAATTTAGAATCATTCTTCTTAATACTCCATATAAGCGTAGGAAAAATAAAGTTGCCTAAAGGAAAGATGTACTGCGTTAAAGCGCTTAGCTGTAACAGTACCGATGTGTTCTTATTTGTTATGGTTTCCATGGTATATGCTTATATCAATTAATATCCTATGCAAATATATATCTATTGGATGGTATTATGCAATACAAAGTACTTATGTTTAACAAAATATTAACATTTATGGATTTAGATAATTTATCTGTATTTTAGCAGAAAATATAGTAAACAATGGAATTCACGCCTTCAAATCTCAATACATTTCTTTTTCTAAAGCTTCCTTCGGCTTTTTGGAGTGGGGTAAGGGTAAAGGAAATATCGGCCACTCATTGCGTGGCATCCGTAAAGCACCGCTGGTTTAACCAAAATCCTTTCAACTCCATGTATTTTGCAGTTCAGGCAATGGCTGCCGAACTTACCACGGGGGCTTTGGTCATGTACCACATAAAGAAGAGCGGTAAAAAGATATCGATGCTTGTAGCGAACAATAAAGGCAATTTTTCGAAAAAGGCGCGCGGCAGGATAACCTTTACCTGCAATGAAGGCCACCTGATCGAACAGGCCATAGAAAAAGCGATAGCAACGGGCGATGGCCAAACGTTTTGGATGAAGTCAATAGGTGCTGATACACAGGGTGACCGGGTGTCAGAGATGGAATTTGAGTGGAGCATTAAGGTAAAAAGCATTTGACCGCATCACAAACATTAGTTAAACGCTAATGTTTTTCAATACTGTAGGGTCACAAGCAGTACTTTTACGAATAAGGAAAAAGTAAAGCCATGAAAGTTTTAATAACCGGTGCAACTGGGCTTGTGGGCAGTGAATTAGTATCGTTGCTGCTCAAGAACGGCCTGTACGTCCATTACCTGACAACATCCGAAAACAAGATACAGCACGAAACGCGATACAGGGGGTTCCTTTGGCATCCTGAACAAGGTTATATTGACGTACACTGCATCGATGGCGTCGATGCCATCATCCATCTCGCCGGTGCCACTATCTCCAAGCGCTGGACTGATCCTTATAAGGAAGAGATAGTAGAGAGCCGTGTGGTCTCGGCCAACCTGCTTTATACTCTTCTAAAAAATAACCCGCATACGGTAAAGCACTTCATTTCAGCATCAGCTATAGGCATCTACCCTGACAGCGCTGAAAAAATATATTCAGAAGATAGCCCTGAGACAGATAGTTCATTCCTCGGCCAGGTAGTCACCAAATGGGAGCAGGCCGCCGATCATTTTTCGCAACTGGGCATTTCCGTAGCAAAAATAAGGACAGGACTCGTGCTTTCGGGCAAGGGTGGTATGCTGAAGGAGCTGATGCGACCTATAAAGTTTGGTCTTGGTGCTGCATTTGGAAAAGGGGGCCAAACCCAGTCGTGGATACACCTGCGTGACCTTGTGGGTATTTACCATTTTGTGCTCACACATCATTTAGAGGGTGTTTATAATGCCGTAGCCCCTTATCCTGTTACCCAGGCACAGCTTCTAAAACAAATAGCCAATACACTCCACGTGCCCTATTTCCTGCCAGGGATACCGAGATTTGTAATGCAGGCGGTATTGGGTGACATGCACGAACTCCTCTACAGCAGCCAGAACGTAAGCGCCAAGAAGATCATTAGCGAAGGCTATCAATTCCGCTACCTTTCTTTGGAAAAAGCGCTGAGGCAGGAGTTGCATTGACGTATAGATTTATCGGCAAATGATACTGTGACCGTTTTTGATCTACCAGGCGGTCTCTTCTTTTACATGCTTAAAGGAGAGATCGCTTCGTTGTTACTTTAAGAGATGATGGCTGTACATATTCGAATTGCCCGGTTTGAAAATAAAACTGTGACAATTTGACATTTTCTTCCTTTTGGCAATACTTTTGCATTTCGCTTCAGCGAACCATTCGAAAATTTAATGTTTAAGAAAATATTTAAAAATATGAGCCAGGAGAATTCTGAAAATGTGGAGAAAGACTTAACGCAGGAAGAATTGATCAATGATGCAGAAAACACCGAAACTACTACCGAAGCGGGCATACCGTCGGCTGAGGAACTGACCGAAGAGCAAAAGCTCAGGGAAGAGGTAGCTAAGGAAAAAGATAAGTTTTTACGCCTGTTTGCTGAATTTGAGAACTACAAGAAAAGGACATCCAAAGAAAGGCTGGAACTGTTCAAGACTGCCAACCAGGAAGTTTTGCAGGCGCTTTTGCCGGTAATGGACGATTTTGACAGGGCATTGGCCGAAATTGCCAAGTCTGAAGACGAGGTGCTTTTGAAAGGTGTGGAGCTGATCCATAATAAATTGAAAGATACCCTGGTGTCTAAAGGGCTTGAACAGGTTGAGGTAAAAGCAGGTGATCCTTTTGATGCCGATTTTGCCGAAGCTATCACACAGATACCTGCGCCATCGCCGGAACTTAAAGGCAAGATCGTGGACGTGGTTGAGAAAGGCTACAAACTGGGCGATAAGATAATCCGTTTCCCCAAGGTAGTGATAGGTAACTAAGCCGTTTTAAAACAGACAGAAATGAAAAAAGATTATTACGAAATACTGGGGATTGAGAGAGGTGCTACCGCGGAGCAAATAAAAAAGGCGTACCGCAAAAAAGCAATTGAATACCATCCTGACAAAAATCCCGGCGACAAGCAGGCCGAAGAAAACTTTAAGGCGGCAGCTGAAGCCTATGAGGTGCTGAGCGATGCCGACAAAAAAGCACGCTACGACCAATTTGGCCATTCAGCCTTTGAGGGCGGCGGTGGATTTAACGGCGGCGGTATGAACATGGACGACATCTTCAGCCAGTTCGGTGATATTTTCGGCAGTGCGTTTGGTGGCGGATTTAGCGGTGGTTTTGGTGGTGGATTTGGCGGCGGCGGCCAGCGCAGGATGAAGGGGTCCAACCTTCGCATCAAGGTAAAAATGACCCTTGATGAGATCGCCAACGGAGTTGAGAAAAAAGTAAAGGTCAAAAGGAAAGTACAAGCCAAGGGTGTGACTTACAAAACCTGCCCGACCTGTAACGGCGCCGGCCAGGTCATGAAGGTTACCAATACTATATTAGGCCGTATGCAAACGGCTACTGCATGCCACCAGTGTGGCGGTACAGGCCAGGTGATCGAGTCGAAACCAAGCCAGGCTGACGCACAGGGCATGATCATGGAGGACGACACGGTATCGATCAAGATACCTGCGGGTGTGGTAGATGGTATGCAGTTGAAAGTGAGTAATAAAGGTAACGACGCACCGGGTAGCAACAGTATTCCTGGCGACCTGATCGTGGCCATTGAGGAGCTTGAACACGAGACATTAAAACGTGAGGGCGAAAACCTACACCTTGACCTTTATATCAGTTTTGCAGAAGCAGCGCTTGGAACATCGAAAGATATTGAGGCTGTGAATGGTAAAGTGAGGATAAAACTGGAAGAAGGCATCCAGTCGGGCAAGATCCTAAGGCTTAAAGGGAAGGGTATACCAAGTGTGAACAGCTATGGTACGGGCGACCTGCTTGTGCATATAAATGTCTGGACGCCAAAGACTTTGACAAAAGAACAGCGTCAATTCTTTGAGAGATCCCTTACAGATGAGAACTTCATTCCACATCCGGAAAAATCCGAAAAATCTTTTTTTGAAAAAGTTAAGGATATGTTTTCATAATTTAAGAAATTATTATACATTTGGAATTCACTATGCAAGTAGTGAATTTTTCTTTTTCATAGCAATTTTTCCCATCCTCATCGCAAGATAAGGGTGGGTTTTTTTATTAAACAAATGAAAGTATTTTTACCCTACCTGAAAAATAAAATTTTTTTAATTTTTTTTACCTTCTTTAATTGTGGCTATAAACTACCGTAAAAGCTATTGGGATACACGGTAACTTGTATGGGAGTAACTAAGAGCTTTTTGAACCTTTAGCCTTTTTTTGCGGATCTTTGCAGAATAACCATCCCTATGCGCAACTTTTTCCCTCATTATTAATCATATATTGGTATTTTTACGATCACAATCAATAAACGGAATGGAACCAATTTTAGAAGTAAGGAATGTTGTGAAGCAATATGGTGACTACACCGCGCTCAACAGCGTTTCGCTACAGGTACCGCGTGGCAGCATCTACGGACTGCTTGGCCCTAACGGCGCGGGAAAGACCTCCCTCATACGCATCATCAACCAGATCACCATGCCCGACAGCGGCGAAGTTTTCCTTGACGGCGAAAAACTAGCCCCGCACCACATCAGCCACATCGGGTATATGCCCGAAGAGCGCGGACTGTATAAAACCATGAAGGTAGGGGAGCAGGCACTATACCTTGCGCAGCTGAAAGGCCTCTCTAAAAAAGAAGCCAGAGCACAACTGGAATACTGGTTCGAAAAACTAGAGATACAGGGCTGGTGGAATAAGAAGATACAGGAGCTTTCCAAAGGGATGGCGCAAAAGATACAATTTGTGGTAACGGTACTGCACCAGCCGAAATTACTGATATTCGATGAGCCGTTCAGCGGGTTTGACCCTGTGAACGCAAATCTTATCAAAGACGAGATACTTGGCCTGCGCGATAAGGGCGCTACCATCATTTTCTCTACGCACCGCATGGAAAGCGTGGAGGAAATGTGCGACAACATTGCGCTTATCCATCAATCCAACAAACTCATTGAGGGGGGACTTATCGATGTTAAGAAGCAATACCGAAGCAATACCTTTGAAGTTGGAATAGCTCCAAACAGCATTGAGCAGTTCTTTGCCGACATGGCACTGAACACCCAATATATTAGTGAGAAGGCCGGCTTTAAAACTCTTGACGACGAACTGAAACTGCAGATAACCGTCCCAAAGGGTTCTACCCCGAAAGAATTATTGAACTACCTGCTGAGGCATGGCGACGTGACCTACTTTGTTGAGAAGATACCGAGCGTGAACGATATATTCATCCAAACAGTAAGCAAAAGATAATGAGCCTTTCCCTTATAATAAAACGAGAATTCAACGCCAAGGTGCGTAATAAGTCGTTCATTGTAATGACATTCCTGAGCCCCATGCTTTTCGTTGCCATGGGCTGCCTCATTGCTTACCTTACCAGCGTGAACAACGATGTGGTGAACAAAGTAGCCATACACGATGCCAAAGGCTGGCTGCATGACGAACTGAAAAGTACCGACAAACTTAAATATACGGATCTTTCCACCTTACCGCTGGATGTAGCCAAAAAAACAGCCTCGGAAGAGTATGAAGGTTTTGTTTATGTACCACCCGTGGACAATATTAGCCTACTGACCTCAAAAGTGGAATTCCTGTCTAACGAATCGCCAAACCTTGAATTGGTCGGCGGCATTGAAGATGCGATAGACGACAAAGTCACAAAGTATAACCTCAAAGAGCTTAATTTCGACTATGGCAAGATCGAGAATGCGAAAGCGGAGTCGAAACTGCACCTGAGCAAATTCTCCGGTGAAGAGAGCCATAAGGAAGGCAGCTACCTGAAAATGGGCCTTGGAGCCATGATGGGCTACCTGATCATGATGTTCATAATCATTTATGGCAATATGGTAATGCGTAGTGTTATAGAAGAAAAGACCAACCGTATAATCGAGATCATTATCTCCTCTGTAAAGCCTTTCAGGCTGATGATGGGCAAGATCATTGGTACATCGCTCGCAGGGGTCCTTCAATTCGTTATCTGGGCCGTACTTGGGGTAACGTTGTTTTTAGTGCTTACCATGGTCTTTAACATACAGGTTGGTGCTGCATCGAACACGGCTGCAGTACAACAGGCGTCACAGGAGGCAATGAGCGGTGCCCAGCTGTACATCAGTGAATTCTTTAAGCTGCCGCTTGCCACGATGTTCATTTCATTCCTCGTATATTTCATAGGCGGGTTTTTCCTTTACAGTTCCATTTATGCTGCGATTGGCGCGGCGGTGGACAGCGAGACCGACTCCCAGCAATTCCTGCTGCCTATCATCCTTCCGCTAATGCTTGGTGTTTATGTAGGCTTTTTTAGTGTGATCAGCGAACCGCATGGCACGGTGGCAACGGTATTTTCAATGATACCATTGACCTCGCCGATCGTAATGCTTATGCGCATACCGTTCGGAGTGCCACTTTGGGAGATCCTGTTATCGGTTGCCATATTATTTATAACATTTTTTGGAGTAGTATGGTTCGCTGCGAAAATATACCGCATTGGTATCCTGATGTATGGCAAAAAGCCTACCTATAAGGAGATATTCAAGTGGCTGAAGTATTAGTTTTCATCTCCGGTCACAGTATTCAATTCACCTTACGTTAGTTATTTGTTAATCGTTTGGCTGACTTACTTATAATGGTATAAATTAGGATAATAGTCTGAAGGTCTAATATCCAAGAATCCAATAATCTTAAAAAGAATGTCCAAAATACTTATCATAGAAGACGAAGCCGCCATCCGGAGGGTACTCGGAAAAATACTATCTGAAGAGAGCGATACCTATAAAGTAGAGGAAGCCGAAGATGGACAGGCAGGGCTTGAAAAAATAAAGAACGATGATTATGACCTGGTGCTGTGCGACATCAAGATGCCGAAGATGGATGGTGTTGAAGTGCTGGAGGCCGTGAAAAAAATAAAGCCGGAGATACCGTTCGTGATGATCTCCGGGCATGGCGACATCGAGACCGCCATTAATACGATGCGCCTTGGGGCATTCGATTACATTTCTAAACCGCCCGACCTGAACCGCCTGCTTAATACCGTGCGCAATGCGCTGGATCGCAAGGTGCTTGTGGTGGAGAACAAAATGCTGAAGAAGAAGGTAAGCAAAAACTACGAAATGGTAGGGAGCAGCGAACCCATCAACCACATAAAAGAGATCATCGAAAAAGTCGCGCCAACCGATGCGCGCGTGCTCATTACGGGGCCAAACGGTACCGGTAAGGAACTCGTGGCGCACTGGCTGCATGAAAAAAGTGAGCGTGCTGCTGCGCCTTTCATCGAGGTGAACTGTGCGGCCATACCTTCGGAACTCATCGAGAGTGAATTGTTCGGCCACGTTAAAGGCGCGTTTACCAGTGCGGTGAAAGATCGCGCCGGTAAATTTGAGGCTGCAGATAAGGGAACCATTTTCCTTGATGAGATAGGCGACATGAGCATGCCGGCACAGGCAAAGGTGCTGCGCGCGCTCCAGGAGAACATGATACAACGCGTAGGTGCTGAAAAGGATATTAAGGTGGATGTGCGTGTAGTAGCGGCGACCAACAAAGACTTGAAAAAAGAGATCGCCGAAGGCCGTTTCCGTGAGGATTTGTACCACCGTCTTGCAGTAATACTGGTAAAAGTCCCGGCGCTCAATGACCGCAGGGATGACATCCCGACCCTTATCGATCACTTTGCCGAAAAGATAGCGATTGAGCAGGGCAGCGCGCCGAAGAAGTTTTCGGCGGATGCCATAAAGCTGTTACAGGAATACGACTGGACAGGCAACATACGTGAACTGCGTAATGTAGTCGAGCGCCTTATCATTCTCGGAGGCAGCGAAATTTCGGAAACCGATGTAAAGCTGTTTGCAAGTAAATGATAGTATGAAAACCGGTGCAGTTTTATATCTGTTCCTGCTGTTGCTGTTCGCGGATGCCGCAATGGCCCAGGACTACCTGGAGCAGATCAAGCGGTACGACCTTTCTAAAGTCATTGATCCCGATAGCATAAGCGATGACAGCCGTGAGATGATAGCGTACGTTGACCCTTATGGCTACATTGGCGATAATTTTCAGCGCTTCCAAATTCATTTTACCTCATTCAAAAAGAGCAAGGACGATCCGCTTGTATATGATGTGAAAGGTAAAACAAGGGTTAAGGGAAATATATGCGGCTTTACTGGTACTTTTAAAATTACTGCGGCAGAACATGACGATTCTCTGCAGGAATTTATGTATCCAGATTACAAAGGTATTTCTCTATTAAGCGATGTAATAATTCATGAGGACAAGTCCCGGGCAGGGTCGGGTGTCATTAAAGGGACATTGGTTACCGATGCCATTTTTGATGGTAAGGCTAAACCTGAATACAATGCACTCATGCTGATGTCGGACAGCTACAGGAACAACCAGTTTACCGGGACCTGGACCAGTTACAAGACAGGCCGCTCCAAAAAATGCAATTGGGGTGACTACCGGATACCTGAAAGCGGCGATCTCGATTGGGGGGCAGGTGAATTTATGATTAATGAAAAATTTAAAGGAAACGGGTGGGAGAGCTATTATGACGCCTATTGCTGTGATCCCGAGCTGGCGAGGTCAATAGCCGCCAAAAAGGAGGAAGCGCAAGAATGGTGGAAATAGGAATCTGCTGACCACTTATGGTTGATCTTTTTTCCACAAGGTGCACAATGTGATCCACAAAGTTCTCAAACCTGAGCGTAAAGATACTAACGATTAATGAGGTCGTTGTGGCCTTGTATTGCTCATTCAAATTTGTGACCTTTGCGAAAATCTTTATGAACCTTGTGATAAAAATCCAGGCTCAACATTACATGAAAAAATGAAATTAAAAAAGATACATCCGGGCTTGGCCCAATCACTTGAAGAAGCCGGCCTTACGGAACCTACAGCATTGCAAAAAGAGACCTTTGGCACCATAAAGAGTGGCGTTGACCTTGTCATTGCGGCAGGACGTGAAGAAGCCAAGACGACAACTATGGTGATCCATGTGATCCAGAGGCTGGAGAAGGAGTTCCAGGAATCGCCTCGCGCGCTCATATTTGTGCAGGACAAGACCAAAGTGCTTGAAGTGCTGGAAATGTTTAAAACTTATGGTGACCATACCGACCTTCGCGTGTACGGAGTGCACGATAAAGGCGATATTGACTATGATAAAAACCAGATATCGCTTGGCATCGATGTGCTTGTAGGTACGCCGGTACGACTGGGCGAAATGTTCTCCTCTGCGGGATATGATATCAACCAGCTAAAAATGTATATCATTGACGATGCCGACGAGATACTCAAGCTGCGCCATGACACCCGCATTGAGAGGATATCGAACGGCATTGCCAAAACCCAGCGCCTGTTCTTTACCAACACCATTACCGACAGGGTGGAATCGCTTGCCGACAGGATCATGATCGAACCATTGTTCTATGAGTTTGATGGCGAGGAAGAAGAGCAAGAAGAAGATTGGGACGGAGATGAAGGCCAGCAATAACACCTTTAAGATCTATACGCCTGTAAAGAAGGTTTACATAAGTAATGATCTTATTGTTTATTTGTTAATTGGTTTTGGTGTCTTGAGTGCAACGAGTTTTGCGATTTCCAATTTGATTGGCAGGAATCTCTCGCTGATCATAGGAATGGTATTCCTGATTTGCTTGATACTAAGTTTTCTGGTATGTGTTGGTTTGGCTATAAGGGCCGTTTTTAAGTATCAGCCGCTTTATGGAGTCCTTAGCGGTCAGGTCATCTTTGAAAATGACAGTATTTCGGTAGACAATAGGGTATATGAACTGGATGACATATCAAAGATCAATTTTGCAATTATCGATCATAAAGATCTTTACATTGGACGCCGGGGAGGACTTGACGGCAGGAAGTCACAGGGAGTGGGGAATACATTCAGTTTTATGGTGGATAATAAGCAGTTGACGTATCAATTTCAACTCCTTTATAAAGGCCAAATTAAGGAGATAAAGGACCAGCTCATTTCGTATCACATCGCAGGCAAACTCCATTTCCTTCATCTCATAGAGCTTTTGGGAATTACTAAATATGAGGACATTCAGGAGTTCAAGCAGCAATTGGCAGCAGGCTTAAAATAATAAAGCCCCCGTTATGCGGGGGCTCACTATTTAAATTCATCAGAGATTATATCAAAAACTGCACTACCCTGCCGGCTTTCGTCAGCATTTCCACGCGTATCTTCTGGTTGGGCCTTTTGTTTTCCAGCACTTTGGATACACTTTCTATATCCACGGCCTTCATGTTGCCGATGCGTAGGATGATGCCATTCTTCAGTTCGTCATAGTACGGCATCCATTCCTCATCGGTGATCTCCTTGATCTTTACGCCGTAATCTATTTTCAGCTCTCTCTTTTCGGCGTCGCTCACATCCTCCAGTTCAAGGCCGTCGTAGCTAAAGCTGTTGATCTCATTTTTAGAGAGCTTCACAGGGATAGTCATCATTTTACCATCACGGTTCACGGCAACTTTCACAACGTCGTTAGGACGTTTGGTCACTATAGAAGCGTTGATGTCAGCGAAGCCGTTTATCTCTTTATCTTCAATTTTTGTGATGATGTCGCCTTTCTTTATGCCAGCTTTCTTCGCACCCGACTCGGCAATGACATCGTTCACATAGAACCCTCTTGTCTCTTTAATACCCAGGTCTTTGGCAAGGGCACTGTTCAGCTCGCCGCCTTTTACACCCAACGCGCCTCGTTGAACGTTACCGAACTGCATCAGGTCTTCAATGATCTTTCTTGTAATATTAGAAGGCACCGCGAACGAATAGCCTACATACGAACCCGTCATGGACGAGATCATGGTGTTAATGCCTACGAGTTCGCCACGGGTATTTACCAATGCGCCTCCACTGTTACCGGGGTTCACGGCCGCGTCGGTCTGGATGAACGACTGTATGCCGTCTTTGCTGAGGTTCCGGGCTTTCGCAGAAACGATACCCGCTGTCACGGTACTGGTAAGGTTGTACGGGTTACCCACGGCGAGCACCCATTCGCCTACCTTAATATCATCCGAATTGCCGAAAGTAGCAAATGGGAGTTTGTCTTTAGTTTCTACTTTCAGCAGGGCAATGTCCATTTTAGAGTCGGTGCCTACCAGGGTAGCCTTATACGACTGGTTATTGTTCAGGGTCACTTCCAGCTCGGAAGCGTTTTGCACTACGTGGTTATTGGTCACGATATAGCCGTCTTCGGTAATGATCACTCCCGACCCGGTGCCCACCTGCTGGTATTGCTGGCCACCGCCACCGCCACCGAACATAAAGTCCCATGGACTGGCTGCCCTTGTGGCATAAGAGGTATTCTTAACATGGACTACTGTGTGTACGGCTTTATCAGCAGCCGCGGTAAAGTCGATCGACTCTGCACCGCCGCCATAGCCAACAGTGCGGGTATAATGTTCAGGAGCTATTGATAAGGCAGATGAGGGTGTGTCATTATCAAATACCAGTTTGTAAGCTCCAAGGGTAGTGGCGCCGCTAAGCAGCCCTACAAGCAATAAGCCTGAAAATTTCTTCATAGTGAAACAGTATTTAATTTTATTGAATAAAACATATAGTGATGCGGTTGGCCGGCCATCAGGGATGTCATTAATATTCGTACTTTTGTTGTAACAATCGTATAAATGAAACTTACATTCCATAAATACCAGGGCACAGGCAATGACTTTGTGATGGTAGATAACCGCGATAATATATTTCCCAAAAATGATACCAAACTCATCGGGCACCTTTGTGACCGCAGGTTTGGCATCGGTGCAGACGGGCTGATACTACTGGAGAACGACGATGCTACCGATTTTCGTATGGTGTATTACAATTCCGATGGAAATGAGAGCACTATGTGCGGCAACGGAGGCAGATGCATAGTAGCATTCGCCAATGCGCTGGGCCTTATTGAGAATGAAACCGAGTTTACCGCCATTGACGGCCGCCACCATGCGGTAATTGCGGGAAATACCGTTTCATTGCACATGAAGGACGTACATACGGTTTCGGTCTACGAAAATTATGTATTCCTGGATACGGGTTCACCGCACCATGTAGAACTGGTAGACGATCTGCAGGGGCTGGATGTAAAAAAAGTAGGCGCGAGCATCCGCTACAGCGGGCTTTATGGGGACAAAGGGTCAAATGTGAATTTCGTTGTGCCCACAGGGACTGACAAATTTGCAGTGCGCACCTATGAGCGGGGTGTGGAGGATGAAACCCTGTCCTGTGGTACGGGTGTCACCGCCGTGGCCATTGCTATGAAAGTTCTGGAAAAAGCAGGCGCAAACGCAGTAAAACTGGAGACACCGGGCGGTGAATTGGAGGTGTCATTTGTACAGGAGGAAGGTAAGCAGTTCAGGGAGATCTACCTGAAGGGACCTGCGACATTTGTTTTTAACGGCGACATCGAATGGTAACCCTCACAGGAAATACCATTTACCTGAGGGCACTCGAACCGGAGGACCTCGAATTCATTTACCGGCTCGAAAACGATGAGGCCATTTGGGAGGTAAGCAACACGCAAACACCCTACAGCCGTTTCCTGATACGTCAATACCTCGAGAACGCACACCAGGACATATATGAAGCAAAACAGCTCAGGCTGGCCATTTGCAAAAAAGACAGCTTTGATGCCATCGGGCTTATCGACCTTTTCGATCTCGATCCGGTGAACCAAAGGGCAGGTGTTGGGGTCATTATTGAAGATGAAGATAACCGCAATGCAGGCTTTGGGAAAGAAGCGCTAGGGCTTTTGATCGAATATGCTTTCCAAAAATTGCAACTGCACCAGCTTTACGCAAATATAGATACTGCAAATGTTGCAAGTGTATCGCTTTTTGCTAATTTTGGCTTCCGATCGGCAGGTGTTAAAAAAGACTGGATCAGGAGGGATAACTCTTATCATGACGAGGCTTTATACCAGCTTATACGTTAATTAAAATTACTTTACCTTGAAAGCAAGAAAGATAATAGGCATCTTTTCGTTGGTCGTGGTGACCGCGGGGACTATTTACGGTTATATGATCTACAAGCAGATATTTTCTGCCAATACAAAATTCAGCGAGGACCGTGTGGCAGTATTCATTCCTACAGGTTCTGACTTCGCTGCTGTGCAGAAGTTAGTAGCCCCATATGTTGAGGATATGGACAGGTTCGAAGCAGTAGCCGATAAAAAATCGTACCCCGATAACGTTAAGGCAGGTAAGTTCATCCTGAAAAAGGGGATGAATACCAACGATATCATCAACTCGCTGCGCCAGCCGGTAACGGTTAACATTTCCTTTAATAACCAGGAAACCCTGCAACGTGCTGTGGGCAGGATAGCGCAACAACTTGAGCCGGACAGCCTCGCACTGCTACAGGCATTTACCGATAAGAAATTCCTTGCAGATAATGGTTTTACGGAAGATAATGTGCTTAGCATCATGATACCTAATACGTATGAGTTCTTTTGGAATACTTCGGCGACCAAAGTGAGGGATAAAATGGCAAAGGAATATCGTAAGTTCTGGACGCCGGAAAGGGAGGCCAAAGCTGCTGCACTAAACCTTACGCCTCTTCAGGTATCTGCATTGGCATCTATTGTGCACAAAGAGACCGCTAAAGCAGACGAAAGGCCACGCGTGGCAGGAGTATACCTGAACCGTCTGCAAAAAGGCATAAAGCTTGAGGCCGATCCAACGGTGATCTATGCCATCAAAAAGGAGTCAGGCGACTTTGACCAGGTTATCAAAAGGGTTCTGTACAAAGATCTTGTGATCGACTCTCCATATAACATGTATAAGTATGCAGGGCTTCCTCCGGGACCTATTGCTATGCCCGATATTACAGCCCTCGATGCGGTACTTAACCCCGAGAAGCATAATTACATCTACTTTTGCGCCAGTGTGACCAATTTTGGCTATCATGAGTTCGCAGTTACTGCCGCCCAGCATGAGGTGAACCGCCAAAAGTATGTTGCATGGGTCGAAAAGATGGGTATAAAGAGGTAAATTCTTACACTAATTACTGGTGTTTCCCGAAGAAAATGAGCTTTTTTTCGGGATTTTTTTATGCCCGACATTATAATGTGAGCTGTTGGGTAATCCCTTTGTTTAAGGGATGTTAGGGAATTTTCTTTCTTAAAATTCGAACCTTAACATTCTGTTAAAGTGCGGTTAAATTGTAAGTAGTTGTAAATCAACTGCATATTTGCCTTATATTTGCAGTCTGTGAAATTCATAATGTGACAGGTTATGAGAAATTTAATTACATGATAAAACGATGGGCATATTTTTCAGGTTTAACGCTTTTCATAGCGGTTGTTAGTTCGGGTTTCAAACCCAAAGATCCAAAACAATTTGGCAGGATCGAAGGTTTTCATTTAGCAGAGAACGAGATCACCAATTATACCGTGCCTACCGTAGACGAAACGGTAAACGTCAATTTCAATTTCCCTTTTACCGGAAAATCGTACACAGGTTTTAAACAGGCAGTAGCCATTAAGGAATCGCAGGGGTTATACAAACTTGTGAACCGCTACGGATACATGGGCAAGTACCAGTTTGGTAAGTCTGCACTGCGTGCCCTTGGAATTACCAATACTAAAGATTTCCTTAATAATCCCCACTTGCAGGAACGTGCTTTCAAAGCTTTGCTTTCCAAAAATAAATGGGAACTTCGCAAAGAAATAAGCCAGTTTGAAGGAAAGGTCATTAAAGGTGTAAAGATAACTGAGTCAGGACTGCTTGCAGCAGCGCATCTTGCCGGTGCGGGTTCGGTAAAAGCCTTCCTGAAAAGCAATGGTAAAAATGGTTTCCGTGATGGTTTTGGAACTTCGCTGAAGAGTTATATAAAGAAATTCGGTGGATATGATACTTCAAATATCATTGCCCATCCTGAGCCGAAGGTAAAGCTCAATTAATAAAAGCCCTGCTATCGCGGGGCTTATTTTTTGATAATATTGAGTTCCTTTTCCGTTTGAGTAAGCGAATTATCCAGCTCCCTTAAAATATTTTTGGTCTTATTTAATTTAAAAATATTGTTTGTAACCAAAATCCTGGCCTGTTTTTTCCCCGAAAGATAGGTGATATGGTCTTTTTTGATCTGTTTGAGGACCTGTCCGTAGGTTTGTGTTTGGGTGAGTTTTTCATTTAGCGCATCATGGTCCATAATATGTTTTAGCAGGGATTCCTGAAGGATCAAAGACCGTGCCCTTACATCTTTAAAAGTGGTGAGCAATGCATCTCTTTTTTTTGTGAATAAGGGCTTTTTAGCTAAAAAGTAAATAGTTAAAAATAGCAGTATTACAACAGCTATCAATGTCTCAGGTAGATATTGCATATTTAGATATAGGTTGGAAATACGAATTTAACATAAAATATGTTTCCGTTTTCTAAAGGCCAAGTTATTTTAATAATAACTTTTTACCCTTATCTTAAAAGGACATTATGCCTCGCATTAAGAATACTAAAATTTATGCAGTATGAAAATACACGGCCTGTTGTGCAGGTCTGTTTTTTCCTTTTTCCACTGGGAAATGGTTTTGGTTTTGATGAATTCTGTAGGGAGTGTAATATCTGCAGCTATGCAAAGATAGGTGGCAGGCTGCAGTGTATTTACAATGTCTTCAAGGAATTTATTATTACGGTACGGCGTTTCCATAAAGATCTGTGATTGCTTTTTATCCTGCGAAAGCTTTTCCAGATTTTTCAGTGCGCTTTTCTTATCCGATCTCTCAATTGGCAGGTAGCCATTGAATGCAAAGCTCTGCCCGTTCATGCCCGATGCCATCATAGCTAAAAGGATGGACGAGGGGCCTACCATGGGTACAACTTGTATGCCTTTTTCATGGGCCATCTTAACGATAACGGCACCCGGGTCGGCAATACCGGGACATCCTGCTTCTGACATCAGGCCGACATTCTTTCCTTCGAGACAAGGCTTTATGAAGTCGAGGTGCTCTGACGGTTCAGTATGCTTATTAAGGATCGAAAGCTTAAGATCGGGCTGTTTCTTTGTTGGTAGTATCGCCTTTATGAAACGCCTCGCGGTCTTTTCGTTCTCTACGATGTAATGGTCAATGAATTCAATGGTACGCGCCACACTTTCAGGAAGCACCTGCTTTGGATCAGCATCATCTCCAAGGGGCACGGGTAGGAGGTATAGTTTTCCTAAGGTAGTCATGCGTGTTGTTTTATGAGTTTTTTTGCTACCAGTTCGCATGCTTCATCAAGCATATCATACACTTTATCAAAACCTTTCTGTCCACCATGGTATGGGTCGGGCACATCAATATTCTGTCCGGGGAATATCTCGTCCATCATCAGCTTGATCTTCTTCTTTGCTTCCGCATCGGATGCAAGTTGGGTAACGTCACGCAGGTTATAGCTGTCCATTACATAAATATGGTCAAACTCTGAAAGATCTGATCGCTTGATCTGGCGTGCTTTCTGGCAGCTGATGTCCAGGCCACGGTTTTTTGCGGTAAGTATGGAGCGTTCGTCGGGTTGGTGGCCTTCATGCCAGTTGCCTGTTCCGGCAGAATCGACGAAAAATTTATCCTTAGGTAATTTGGATCGCAGTATGCCTTCTGCCAGCGGAGATCGGCAAATGTTCCCGAGGCAAACCATCAATACCTTAACCATGAATTATATGGAGAGTTTCTTGTTGATGTCGTCTACAAATTTCCTGAACTGCTTGTCGGTAGTCACTAGGTTATCTACTGTTTTGCAGGCGTGGAGTACGGTCGCATGGTCGCGGTCACCGATCTGTGAACCGATGTTGGCGAGCGATGCCTTGGTGAACTTCTTCGCGAAGAACATGGCAAGCTGCCTGGCCTGCACCACATGGCGCTTCCTGGTTTTTGACTGCAGTGTATCCACATCAAGCTGGAAATAATCCGAAACAACTTTTTGAATGTAGTCGATAGATATTTCGCGCTTTACGTTCTTCACGAATTTCTCAACTACCATTTTGGCAAGTTCGAGTGTTACCTCGCGCTTGTTGAATGATGACTGCGCTATGAGCGATATAATGGCGCCTTCCAGTTCGCGCACATTGCTCTTAATGTTTTTTGCCACATATTCAATGATCTCAGCAGGCATTTCCACACCGTCGCGATACAGGATGTTGTTAAGGATAGAGATCCTTGTTTCGTAATCCGGCTGGTGCAATTCGGCCGAAAGCCCCCATTTAAAACGGGAAAGCAGTCGCTGCTCAATATCCTGCATGTCAACCGGTGCCTTGTCGGAAGTCAGGATCACCTGCTTTCCGTTTTGGTGCAGGTGGTTGAAAATGTGGAAAAACACATCCTGTGTGCCGGTCTTGCCCGAAAGGAACTGTACGTCGTCGATTATCAGCACGTCTATCAATTGGTAGAAGTGAATGAAGTCGTTGCGGGTATTCCTTTTAACGGAGTCGATATATTGTTGCGTGAATATTTCGGCAGAAATATACAGCACTGTTTTTTCAGGGTATTTGTCTTTTATCTCGATGCCAATGGCATGGGCAAGGTGCGTTTTCCCTAAACCTACACCGCCAAATATAAGGAGTGGGTTAAAAGAGGTACCGCCGGGTTTGTTGGCAACGGCCAAACCTGCCGAACGCGCCAGCCTGTTCGAGTCGCCTTCGAAAAAGTTATCAAAGCTGTAATTGGCGTTCAGCTGCGATTCGATCTTCAGGTTCCTGATGCCCGGTATGATAAAAGGATTTTTAAGTTCAGGGTTCTTGTTCTGTAAAGGTACATCAACCTCCTGCGGCTTTACCGGCTGTCGATGGGCGCTTGGCAATTGCTCCGTAAAGGGCTGCTTATTGCCGTAAGTGTTTTCCATCTTGATTTTATACAGTAACTTTGCGCTGTTCCCGAGTTCTTTGGTAAGAGCGACTTTTAGCAGTTTTACATAGTGCTCTTCGAGCCATTCGTAAAAGAATTTGCTGGGCACCTGAATGTACAGTGCATTATCGGTCAACTCGACTGCCCTGATCGGTTCAAACCAGGTCTTGTAGGCCTGATCCTGAATATTGTCTTTTATGAATACAAGACAGTTTTCCCATACCGATTGCGCAGTTTTCGTCATACACTGAATTTTAGATGTTTATAAAAGGTTGTCTTACAAAAAGGAAAGAATGAATTTCGATCCGTTCGGGAGAACAAATATGATAACAATTAATTGTAAAAAAAAATTGTTGACGTATTGATTTTAAGTAAAAAATGTTGTAAGCATTATTTAGATTAATTTAATAGAAAATTAACAATTCAGAATTATGAATTTTCACGAATTTAATGTACGTGTCAGGTATGCAGAGACCGACCAGATGGGGGTTGTGTATCATGGAAATTACGCCCAGTATTTTGAGATGGGAAGGGTTGAATGGCTTAGAGATCTGGGAGTTAGGTATAGTGATATGGAGAAGAGCGGGATAATGCTGCCGGTGGTGTCCCTGACAATGAATTATAAAAAACCGGCCCGGTACGACGACCTTTTGAGAGTGCGCACCATTATGAAAAAATTAACTTCCGTTAAGATAGAATTCGACTACGAAATTTACAACGAAAGCGATGAGTTATTAACAACAGGCAACTCCATTTTGGTGTTCGTGAACATGGAGACAGGGCGCCCTGTCCCGCCACCCGACCATATCATTGAGAAGGTGAATTCCGCTGAAAAATAGTTCTGTTAATAGCTGTATAGCGATCCTCAAAATGCTATCCCTTACTTAACGGAGATCCCATATAAATTCCCAAATGCCTCTTCTACCAAAGGGGCATTTTTTTTCCGGGTACCTATTACCATTTCGCAGTCCATGTCCATTTTTTGGGAAATGATGTTGAGGTTCTTTTCCTTAATGACCCGCATTACTTTATTCATGTCCTGGTATCCGAATTTTACGGTATAATATACATCGATGGTCCTCTCTATGATATCTGAAGCTTCGAGGGTCATTTGGGCGCCTGTACGATAGGCTGAGATGAGCCCGCCAACGCCCAGCTTAACGCCCCCGAAATAGCGCACGACAATGACAAGTACATTGGTCACGCCAAACGATTGTATCTGGCCGTAAATGGGCATGCCGGCAGAATTGGATGGTTCGCCGTCATCGTTGGCACGGTAATATATCTTATCGGTGCCCAGTTGGAACGCGTAGCAACAGTGTCCCGCAGAATTGTGGCGTTTCCTGACACTTTCAAGGATAGCCTTGACCTCTTCCTCAGTGCTTACCGGGAATGCCAGCCCGAAGAACTTGCTGTTCTTTTCCTTGAACATGGTTTCTTCAGATGGTGAGGCAAGGGTTTTATAGGTATCATTTTCCATAGGGAGGGCAAAGGTAAAAATAAGTTTTCAGTCGTGGCCGCAGTTTCCGGATTGAAAAATGAGTATACTTGTGGAAAGATTTACAAATGACGAAAATCATCCTATTCATCTCAGCCTTTGTATCATTGGTGACATCTGCCCAAACTGGTGATGTAAATGCAGTAATAGGTATATCAGATTCACTTCAAAAATGGGAGATTCGCATTTATAAGCGATTTGAAATATCTAATTGTACAGAAGTGTTCAGGATGTATAGTTTTAAAGATAGTTATAAAGCTGAATTGTATCAATACTATCATCCTGTTATAGGGAAAGTGGAAAAACCTTATTTTACCAAGGAATTACTTAATGAAGGACAGGATAATTATCTTTCTTGGCTTAAAATAGATATGTTGCAAATCGGTAATTTACCTCAAATGGAAAGCATAAGGTACAAGTTAACGACCAAGCCTGTAATTGTTTGTGACAATTACGGCGATTATGTGTATTCAGTAACAAGATCTTCAGTGTCGGACGGAATCAGCTATAAACTGAATTATAAGTCTAATGGAAAAATCAGTAGTATTGACTATTCAAGTCCGGAAAGTTATCTAAAAACATATCCGGTAATAGATGAACTTGAACTTTTTGTGGAGCTCCTTACTACAATTAAAGAAGAATTTGATCTATGGACAGATTGATATCTGAGACTACAACTACACCTCCTGATTAATCACCTTCTTATCGAACATATCCACCACATCTTCTTCGCCCACCTGCAGGTTCCATACCTGGAAGCCCAAAGCTTCGGCGGCATCGGTATTGAACTTTTTGTCGTCTACGAACAGTGTGCGCTTAGGTTGTATGTCGTGGTTGTTGATAAGGTAATTGAAAGCCTCGGCGGCTGGTTTGCGATAGCCTATTTCGTGCGAAAAGTAAATGCGCTCAAAGCACTGGTAAAAATCGCTGTAGAAAGATGCGCCCGCATCCTGTTCGAACTTTTCCATATGTATAGGGTCAGTATTGCTTAACAGGAACAGGCGGTAATTGGCAGCCAGCTTTTGAAGGAACTCCAGTCGGTACAATGGGAAGTCGGCAATGCCCATATTCCAGGCATCGCGTATTTGGTCTAATGAAGCATTGTCGGTATACGGTTGAATGCCTTTCAAAAAGCCTTCTTCGTCGAGCTTACCCGTTTCCAGTTTTTTCTCAAGCTTTTCCAGGTCATCATTCCAATCGTGCAGCCCCAGTTTGGCAAGCGCCTTTTCTTTGGCTTCGCCATCTTTATTTAGAAATACATCTCCGAAATCAAATATTATCGTGTTGACCATAACTCCTGAAAATTAATAGTTCATCATCCAGTATGCGCTCCTTTCTATAGGGAACGACATCGAAAACCGGTGCTTTTGTTCCTTCATTAAAAATAGCTTTGCCTTTAAAAACCCTGGCTTCGTCCCACAACCCCACGTCAATGAAGGTTTGCAGTGTTTTCCTGCCGCCTTCTACAATTACCGATAGCAGGTTGTGCCTATGCAGCACCTCCAAAATAGCTGTCGGCAGGTTGCTGTCAAAAGCTACGGTTTCATAAAGCAGGTTATCTAAGTTAGCGAGATCAGTTTTTTCTGTCAAGACAATTGTCTTTATTTTTTGATTTTTAACAGAATGGCTGTCTGATATCTTTCCTGTTCGGTCGAGTATGATGCGCACAGGGTCCGGCCCGGTCCAGTCGCGTACATCCAGTTGGGGGTTGTCGTCAAGCACAGTTTGGGTCCCTGCCAGTATGGCTGTTTCCTCAGCACGCCATTTGTGTACCAATTGTCGGGAATAGGGATTGGTGATCCATACCGGTTTCTTCTCTTCCAATGATGCAATGGTCGGACCATCAAACATTCGCTTCGGACTTAAAAAGCCATCCGCGCTTTCTGCCCACTTAAGTATAATATACGGACGCTGTTTTTCGTGAAAAGTAAAAAAGCGCCTGTTCATCTCACGGCATTCTTTTTCCAACACGCCAACGATCACATTTTTTCCTGCTTCTTCCAGCTTCCGGATGCCATTACCTGCTACCTTCTCATTTGGGTCGATAGTGCCAACAACTATATTTTTGATCTCATGGCGGATAATGAGGTCGCAACAGGGCGGTGTCTTGCCATAATGGCTGCAGGGTTCCAGGCTTACATATAATGTCGACTCGGGAATAAGGTGCTTGTCAGCTTCGGTTACTGAATTGATGCAGTTCACTTCACCGTGCGGGCCGCCGTAGGGTGATGTATGGCCTTCGCCGATGATCCTGCCCTCATGCACCAGCACCGCCCCCACAGAGGGGTTAGGCATTGCGGCACGCAGTCCGTTTTGCGCCAGTTCCAGGCAGCGCTGCATGTAAATTTCGTGGCTCATTGTTATTCGTGATGGACCGTAGAGACATAGCATTGCTGCGTCTGTACCGGTTTGATAGAATAACCAAAGTTACAAAGTTTCGCGGCGTTATCAAATTCATTAGTTTTGCATCATGAGCTTTACCATTAGAAAGATCGCCAAACAGGATAATGCCGCTGTCGCCAAAGTGATCCGCGATGTGCTGGTTGAACACAATGTGCCAAAAGTAGGTACTGCCTATGCCGATGCCTCGCTGGACTGTATGTTTGAGACATATACCAAACCCAATTCCGTATATTTTGTGGTAGAAAGGGAGGGCAGGATCATTGGTGGGGCTGGGGTCGCGCCGCTTGATAATGGCCCGGCAGATACCTGCGAGCTCCAAAAGATGTATTTTTTGGCAGAGGCGCGCGGGCTCGGCATTGGTTCAAAAATGATCGAAAAGTGCTTAGTGTCAGCAACAGCCTTTGGGTTTGCACAATGCTATCTCGAGACCATGCCCTATATGCAGGCCGCGCAAAAGCTGTATCTCAAGAACGGATTTACCTACCTCGATGCGCCGATGGGCGATACGGGGCATAGCTCGTGCCCGGTGTGGATGCTAAAATCACTGTTTTAATTTGTTTCAGGTTTAAAGTTTTAGGTTGAAATGCGAACCTGGAACGCTTAACCCGAAACCCTGAATTTGACCTATGAAACTAAAAGATTATCGTACCCAATTCCTCAATACGTTAACCCCGCTCTATGATGCTATGGAGGCGGAGAGCTTTTTCAGCATTGCACTTGGCGAACTTAAAGGATGGAAACGCAGCGATGTGGCGCTGAACCCCGATGCGGTTTTGTCTGATGAAGAAATTACAAATTGGAACGATGTGCTGGCCGAACTGGAAAAGCAGCGACCCATACAGTATATATTTGGCAAGACGCATTTTTACGGGCTGGAGTTCGAAGTAAATGAGAACACGCTGATCCCGCGTCCCGAAACCGAAGAGTTAGTGGAGTGGATCCTTAAAGAGAACCAGCATAGAGGAAAGATGAAGGTACTCGATATTGGTACTGGCAGTGGGTGCATTGCCATTTCTTTAGCAAAGAACCTCTTAATGGCGGAAGTTTCGGCTATAGATGTTTCGGAAAAGGCTTTGGCTGTAGCTGAAAAAAATGCGGAGGCTAATGACGTTACAGTACATTTCCTTTTGAAAAATATTCTGGAAACAGAGGAGCTTCCAGTTACTTATGATATCATTGTTTCTAATCCGCCCTATGTGCGCGAGCTGGAGAAAGCCGAAATTCGCCCTAACGTACTGGAGTTTGAGCCGCACCTTGCGCTGTTCGTGGAAGATACCGACCCACTTTTATTTTACAGGAAAATAGCGCTTTTGGCGAAAGCCGGCCTTGCCGAAAATGGCAGGCTCTACTTCGAGATCAACCAATACCTGGGCAATGAGACCGTAGAAATGCTGGAAAGTTACGGTTATAAGAATGTAACGCTGAAAAAAGATATTTATGGGAGTGACAGGATGGTGCTGGCTTTAGGATAAACCTGCGGTATCAGCATGCATGATCCGCATTCTCTTTACTCATAACGTAACGCCTCCACAGGATCCAGTCCCGCAGCTTTAATTGATGGTGCAAGTCCTGAGGCCAGCGTGACAATGAGAATGGTTGCAAGCGCCGATAATATAGCTTCCCATGGCATTGGGAACGAAATGCCGAAAATCAAAGAAACCCCCACGCCGCCTACAAGAAGTCCAAGAATGATCCCTATGACCCCTCCCAAAAGGCTAATGATGAGCGTTTCGGTCAGGAATTGCATGGCAATGGTCATTTTGGTAGCGCCCAAAGATTTACGCACACCGATCTCCCGTGTCCTTTCGGTTACCGATACGAGCATGATATTCATGAGCGCTATGGAAGACCCGAAAATAGTTATGATGCCAATAACCCATGCTGATATGCCCAGGAATTCCAACTCTTCCAGCATCTGGCGTAATAACTCGTCGCTGCGCTCGATGCCAAAATTATCCTCCTGTACGGGGTTGAGCCTGCGTACGCGGCGCATGGTCAACTCGGCTTCATCTACTGACGACGAAAGCATGTCTTTGTTGCCTATGGCAACCTTTATTTCATAGTCGATATTGGGAGCGGTAAACAATGAGCGCGCCACCTGTATCGGGATAATGAGCCTCAGGTCCTGGCGGCTGCCAAAGGTGGACCCTTTTTCCTTGAGCACGCCAATAACCTTGAATCGCGCACCCCTTACGGATATTGTTTTATCAATGGGGTTCACATCTTTAAAAAGCCCTTTTTCAAAATCAGAACCTACAACGCATACGTAATTGTTATTGCTTATATCAAAGCTATTAAAGTTACGGCCCTTAGTCGTCTCCAGTCCCGAGTTGGGCAGGAAGTATTCATCGGCGCCTACAACGGTAATTTCCGGGTCGGTCTTTTTGTCGGCATATTTTACCTCAAGGTTGCTCCCGGCCGTAAAGGATAACGATGTGGCTGCTGACGGATAGGTAAACTTATCCTGGAATTCCTTAGCCTGCGGGTAGCTGATAATGGGGTTGACCTTCATCTGGTCATTCTCGATCTGCTGCGAAAAATCATAGCGGGATATAGAGAAGGTGTTAGCACCCATAGAAGAGAAGTTACCGGTAATGCTGCTTTCAAGCACCGCCACTGCGGCAAGGATCCCCACCAATGCGAAGATGCCGATGCCTATGATAAGCACGGTTAACGCAGTGCGGAGCTTTTGGGTCTTAATCGAATCAATGGCTATTTTGGAATTCTCCCTGGCCAGGCTGAGCATAGCATTTTATTTTATGGCACTAAAGTACATATTTCATTTCAAATTTTAGATTTCAGATCTTAGATTTGCCACTCAATCCCATAATATTGGTTAAAGGGTAGGAGTGAAGCTCAATCTAAGATCTGAAATCTGAAATCGCCTCCGTATATTTGCATAAACGTAAATTAGAAAAAATGGCACAGAAACCGGGCATCCCAAAAGGCACAAGAGATTTTTCACCTACAGAGGTGGCTAAGCGTCAATACATCATGTCGGCAATAAAGCATCATTTTGAGACTTTCGGGTACCAGCCTATCGAAACGCCTACGTTTGAAAATTCCGATACCCTGATGGGCAAATATGGGGAGGAAGGGGACAGGCTTATATTTAAGATATTGAATTCGGGCAATTTCTTTTTCGACAAAAAGAAAATTGACCTGCCGCTATCGTTGGAGGAATTATTGGTCAATTCTTCAGAAACGATCTCAACGGAACAGCTTATTGAGCTTAATAAATTCACATCGCGCATCTCGGAGAAAGCCCTGCGCTATGACCTTACCGTGCCGTTCGCGCGTTATGTCGTACAGCACCAGAACGAGATCGAATTCCCGTTCAAGCGTTACCAGATACAGCCGGTATGGCGTGCCGACCGTCCTCAGAAAGGGCGTTTCCGTGAATTTTACCAGTGCGATGCCGATGTCGTGGGGTCAACCTCGCTTTGGCAGGAAGTGGAACTGGTGCAGTTATACGACAGTGTGTTCACTACCCTTGGCCTTACAGGCGCAACCATCAAGATCAACAACCGCAAGGTGCTTTCGGGCATTGCCGAGGTTATCGGGGCAAAGGACAAGCTGATCGACTTTACCGTGGCTTTGGACAAGCTGGACAAAATTGGCGAAGACGGCGTAAAAAAAGAAATGACCGAAAAAGGCATTTCGGCGGAAGCCATCGAAAAAGTGCAGCCGCTGTTCAGTTTTACCGGTACTATAAATGAAAAGCTGGACAAGCTGGCAACCCTTCTCGCTTCTTCGGCAGAAGGGCTGAAAGGTGTGGAAGAGCTGCGTTTCATCTGCGATAATGTATTGGAAATAGGGCTTGGCAAAAGCGAACTCGACCTCGATGTAACCCTTGCCCGCGGGCTGAACTACTACACCGGTGCCATATTCGAGGTTACCGCACCAAAGGAAGTCGCCATGGGTTCTATTGGCGGTGGCGGAAGGTATGATGACCTTACCGGTATTTTCGGGCTGAAGAATATGAGCGGCGTGGGTATCTCTTTCGGGCTCGACAGGATCTACCTGGTGCTTGAGGAACTTGGGCTTTTCCCCGCTACGGTCACCGAAGCTACAAGGGCGCTGTTCATCAACTTCGGGAATAAGGAAGCGCTGTATGCCATGAAAGCCATAAACGAGTTGAGGAGGTCGGGCATTAAAGTAGAGATGTATCCTGATGCTGCCAAAATAGGCAAGCAGTTCCAGCATGCCGACAAGCGAGGTATCCCGTTTACTGTCCTTACAGGCGATGCCGAGATGGAAAGCAACATGTTTACCCTGAAAGACCTGGCTTCGGGAACACAGGAAAGCTTGAGCCTGGCGGAATTGGCAGTGCGGATAAAGTAAAAAAAATATATTCTAAATTAAGAAGTAGAGGCGTTGCAGTGCAACGCCTCTATGTGTTTTAATCCGATAGAAAATGGTGAAATGATTAAGTTCTATAATTCCACGATCCGTACCTCATTTCTCAGGACCTTCCCAGTAGTGTCCTCTTCTAGGGTAATGCCCAGTATTTCAAAAGGCCGCTGTATGGTTTCGTGTATCCCAATGTAATCGAGCGCGAGGGCATCAAAACTGTCAGGGTGAAGCGTTATCATTACGCTGTCGGTAAGCTCGTTGTCAATTATAAACTCCCGCATTCCATCAAAACTCATCGATCTGCTGTGCATTCTGTATCTTTTTTATGAGAATAAACAGACACAAAGAAGGCAAAATTATCGTAGGTATATGTTATGCAATAAGTCAGGATACTTACAAAATTGCCCATAAAAAATCCCGGAGTTGCGTCCGGGATCTTTATTGTAATTTGATGGGAATTGAGGTTACTCGGCCATATCCAGCACCTGTACAAGGTTTTTAGGGACGCTGCCACTATTATCCTGTACGATCTCGATGCCAAGGATCTCAAATGGGCGTTCGATCTGGTTGCCGTTAAAGTCGAGGTAATCCATCACAAGATCATCGAAACTGTCCGGGTGTAGCGCAATTGCTACACTATCAGTAAGTTCTCTTTCGATAATAAAATTCCTCATTCCGTCGTAAGTAATTTTTTCCATAAGCACATATAAGTTTAGTGCGATAAATGTAGCGAGTGTGTTTGAGATAATTGCAATAAAAAGTGTTAAAAGTTAATATTTTAACATTGCATACTTAAAATGTTTGAAATAATATCTTAATTCTTGTTAAAATTAAATATGTAATATCTTAATTCTTACAAGAATTCTATTATTCCGCCACCTCTATCTCCTGATGTAACTGTCTTATCAATAGTTTTATCCCAATTTATCTGCGGAAATTTCTTCTTAAATTCAGGCATGTCGCGACTGTAAGCGTCTGATATGAATATTTTTGGGGAACCTTCTTCAACTTTATCCTTAAAATTGAACTCCCCTATATAAGTGATCTCACCTTTTCTTACTTCAAATGGGATCGCGAATTTTTTACTGAACCTTACCATGCCGGTCGGGCCTATGTGGTCCAGTACGTTATATTGGTTAAATGCATAATTGCCGGGGTTGGCCTCAATGACGAACAGGTAGGTCCTGTTGTTATTAAAGTCGCCGGTAAATTGCCGGCCATTGTCGCGACCCGACTGCATCATGACCTTGCCGGAATTTCGTTTAATGAACTTTTTGTCACCGGATGTCGGGCCATAAAAGAATCGGTAAATGTCGTTAACGGGAGAATCGCCCTCAAAAGTAATTGTGCCAATGGCGAGGCCTTTTTCAGATGCTGAAGAAAAAGACCGTGGGGCAACAGATGTGGAAGCGGAGTTACAGCCTGCCAGCAATAGCAGCGTAAAGAATGCATATAATGTTTTCATGGAAAGCGTTTAAAGTGTAAAGATAGCGAGGGATGATGAAGATCAGTTGTGATGGAGGGTTAATTAACATTCCGTGATCTTTCCATATTTTACCCGTTCCGGCCTGCACAATGATAAAGCTTATCCTTCTCATTACATTCAAACGCTTACATTTATTAGGATAGAGAAAGAGGTGTACATTTGTGATACAAAGATTAAACTGTGATCTGCTATCTTTGTTCATATCCAAAATATTTCAGATGAAGATCTTTAAAGCGCTATCATTCCTTTGCCTGTTCCTTATGCTTTGTTCAGCAGGAAGGCAAGTCCCGGGCATAAAGTTCCATTCTCAAAATGAGATAGCTGTATTTAAGGACTCTGTGGACCCGGAATGGGCAGAGGTGGATCTTGAAGCATCTCAAATGCTCAACCGGATGGCTTATGCAGATACTACCAACTTTATGCATACTAAAATTTATCCCTGCGCCCGATGCTTTCTCCGTCCCGAAGTGGCTATTGCATTAGACAGGGCGAATGAGATCGCGAAAGATAAAGGTCTGAGACTTGTAATATACGACTGCTATCGTCCTTATCCTTTTCAGCAGGTAATGTACGATATTGTGAACGATCCCCGGTACGTGGCCCCGCCGGGCAAAGGCTCCAACCACAATCGTGGTGCGGCGGTAGATATAGCACTTGCAGATGAGAATGGAGAACTCCTCGACATGGGTGGCACGTTTGATGACTTTACCGAAATATCGCATTACAACAGTGATAATGTTTCTAAGATCGGAAAAAAGAACCGCAGGTTGTTGCGTAATATAATGAAGAAAGCAGGCTTTACCCCGCTTTCCAGTGAATGGTGGCACTTCGATCATAAGAAAGTGCGCTATGAGACAGCCAGTTTCATTTGGGATTGCCCCTAAGAATTACTCCTTTATTATTTTATTGTTGGTGATAACGCCATTTTGCGAAACGCGTACCATGTAAAGGCCTTTTTGCAATTGTGAAAGGTCGATGCTGTTCGCGGTACTGTTATTTGCAATGACAAGTTTTCCGGTAAGGTCGTACACTTCTACTTTTTCGATTGGTGAAGTAAAGGTCAGGATGTCTTTTACCGGGTTTGGGTAATGGGTAATGGCCGGTTGTTGATAATTGTCAGTGGAAAGTTCGCCGGTAGCAAACTGCACGACCGCAGGCTTGGGCTGGTCGTCTGATGAGCAGCTTAATGATAAGGTAGCTACGGTAATTATGTTGTCGTCAATAATTGTATCGAAACCACCTCCTATATTGGCAAGATCCATTGGGTTAACGATCATTCCATTATTGCCAAAATCTGTTGCCGGTGTGCCATCTGCATTGACTTTCAGTAAAAATATTTTGTCGTAGTTTTCGTTGGTGTAGTTCAATTGCCCTGTAATCAAAAAATCCCCGTTGTCTGCGTTAACATACGAAGGGACACTGCTCCAGGTGTTTTCCATTGTTTTTGTAAATGTACCGTTGGTTCCAAAGGCAGTATTTGGTTGGCCGTTTGCATCAAGTTTTTTTAGGAATATGGTTTTTGATTCGCCGGCTTCGTATCCGCCAATGTATATGTCGTTCCCAATGCAGTTTAACGTTCGTACAGAAGCGAAAATTGTAGTGCTGGTATTGTAGGTTACCTGGCCGTTTGTGCCAAATGTAGTGTCCGGTGTACCTGAAGCCATGTTGTATTTTGCAACAACACTATACGATTCTTCCCAGTCGTGATATGCCCCGATCATGATCATGGTGTTGGAATCGGCGTAGTAATGCGCGTCAAAAGGCATAATGTCATTGTCGAAATATGCGGTAAGGGAACCATTGTTGCCAAAGGCGGTTACCGGGTTGCCGTTCAGGTCATATTTCATTATGATAAGATAGCGGTAAAGGTTTTCGGAGTCCGTTGAATTGCCAACGCCTGTCAGGACAATCTCATTGTTTACTATTTCAACGGAATAAAAAAATATGCGGTCGGTACCCCAGGACGATACAAAGCCATTATTGCCGAATGACAATATGGGTTGGCCTGATAAGTCGGTTTTGGTAATGAATGTATTGTTAAACTCTCCCTGGAATATGCTTACTATCAAAAAATTGTTGTCGGGCGTCGTGAGGATATGTGATTCCTTAATACCGAGCCCACCCTCGAGGTAGCCGATATCCAGATATTGATAGCCGTTTATTCCGTAGGAAGTATCAAGCTGGCCATCGGACGAAAATTTTACCAAATGGTGGTTCCTGAAATTGGCAAGCCCGTAAAAGTCGTCGCCAACTTTAATGATGTCGCCCATTTTAATGGTCTCGCCGGGAATGTCAATGCACATCAGGCCATTGTTGCCAAAATCGCTGTTGATGAATTCGGCTTGCGAAAAGCCGAAAGCAGATGACAAAAGTGCAGAAAGCAAGGTAATTTTGAGTTTCATACAGTAGGTGGATTTTGTGGTAAATATATCGTAATTTCCTTTTTGTCTGCAATGGCGGGCAACTTTTGTTCAAAGAAAAGAAAACAGTTTGACAGTGTTTAAAATTTTGTCCCGTATCTTTGTTTCCCTAATTTTTTTATATGGAACTGAAACTGCACAGGCCGATATGCTTTTTTGACCTGGAAACCACGGGTACTGACATCTGTAAGGACCGTATCGTGGAGATATCGATACTCAAAGTATATCCCAACGGAAATAAGGAAAGCCGCACATGGCTGGTAAACCCTGAAAGGACAATACCACCCCAAACGATAGCTTTTCATGGCATTACGGATGAAAAAGTGGCCAATGAGCCAACATTTAAGGAGCTGGCGCGCCAGGTGCATAATATTATAAAGGACTCAGATCTTGGTGGTTACAATTCAGATCGCTTTGATATCCCTTTGCTGGCCGAAGAACTGCTGAGGGCGGGAGTGGACTTTGATATGAAGAACCGTGTTTCGGTAGACGTGCAGACCATTTTCCATAAAAAAGAAGAGCGTACCCTTAGCGCAGCTTATAAATTTTACTGCGGGCAGATCCTTGAGAACGCCCACAGTGCAGAAGCGGATACCAACGCGACCTACGAGATACTCAAGTCGCAGTTAGACAGGTATGATGATCTTGAAAATGACATAAAATCGCTTTCGGAATACACTACCCGAAAGGTGAATGTGGATTTTGCGGGGTTTATTGCAAAAGATAAGGATGGCGAGGAGATCTTTACCTTTGGGAAGCATAAAGGCGCAAAGGTGGAAAAGGTGCTCGAGCAGGAGCCGGGCTATTACGGCTGGATCCAGAATGCCGATTTCCCGCTGTATACTAAAAAAGTCTTAACGGCGATAAAACTCCGGAAATTAAATAATAAATTGGCTTAAATCCAGTACGATATGAAGATCATCTGCATTGGCAGGAATTATGTTAAGCACATTGAGGAGCTACAGAACGAAAGGCCCGAAGAGCCTGTTATTTTCATGAAGCCCGACACGGCGGTGGTGCAAAAGCAGTTCCCGTTCGTGATCCCGGAATTCAGTAATGACGTGCACCACGAGGTGGAGGTATTGGTGAAGATCAATAAGGTCGGGAAATATATCGATGCGAAATTCGCCCATAAATATTATGACGAAATTGGCCTGGGTATCGATTTTACCGCACGCGACCTGCAGTCAAAGCTCAAGGAAAAAGGACTGCCCTGGGAAAAGGCCAAGGCGTTCGACGGTTCGGCAGTAGTGGGTGAGTTTATCCATAGATCAGAATTAGGTGAACTAGATAATATAGAATTTGAATTGACAAATAATGATGTGGTAGTGCAGCGCGGCAATACGCAAAGTATGCTGTGGAAGATCGATGACATCATAGCTTATGTGTCACAATACTTTACACTGCGCACGGGTGACATCATCTTTACCGGAACGCCCGAGGGTGTGGCAAAGGTAAACGCGGGCGATGTGCTGGAAGGTTCGCTTCAGGGGAGGAAATTGTTTAAGGTACAGGTGAAATAATGGCTATCAATTACAATTTATCAAAGGTTTACGCCATCTCTGACAACGATGTGGAATTTGCCAGGCAGATCGTGATGCTTTTCATTGAGGAGGTGCCTGCTGAGGTCAAGAACATAAAGAGAGGCTTCAAGGACAAAGAACATCTAAAAGTGTACCATGCAGCGCATAAGATAAAGCCAACGCTCGACCTGCTGGGTATGGACCTGGCATACGAGGACGTGCTTGCCATAGAGGCGTGGACCCGTGCCGAAGGCAAAAAAAAGGAAGTAAAGGAAATTGTCAAAAGCCTGAAGGAACGTGTAAAGCTTACGGTAAAAGAACTTAAAAAAGACTACCAACTGCCATGAAAGCAGCTATAGTAACAGTGGGCGATGAAATACTCATAGGCCAGATAGTAGATACTAATTCAGGGTACATTGCCAAAGCGCTGGATAAGATCGGTATCGGCGTATATGAAATGCTTTCCGTCAGCGATGACAGGATGCACATACTCAGCACGCTTGCCTTTTTGCAGAACCGCGTGGATGTAGTGATCATAACCGGCGGTCTTGGCCCCACGAAAGATGACATCACTAAAGTTTCCTTATGTGAATATTTTGACGATCATTTAATTCGCGATGAAAGGGTGGAAGCCCATGTCATCGAATTATTTGAGAGGGTAACGGGCAGGACAGCATCCCAGATCAATAAGGACCAGGCATTGGTGCCATCCAGATGCAGGGTGCTTTTCAATACGGCGGGGACAGCCCCAGGCATGTGGCTGGAAAAAGGGAACACAGTATTCGTGTCGCTTCCTGGTGTGCCATTCGAAATGAAGGGTATTATGGAGACAGGCGTAATTCCGCACTTGGTAGAAAAATTTGAAAGGCCGTACATCATCCATAAGACCATATTGACCTACGGGCAGGGCGAGAGCCATGTGGCAGAGCGTATTGAGGAATGGGAGGACAACCTTCCCGATTTTATTAAGCTGGCTTACCTGCCAAGCCCGGGGCGCGTGAGGCTAAGGCTTTCTGCACGGGGCAAGTATGAAAATGTCCTGAAAGAACGTCTTGCCGAAGAGACAGAAAAGCTTAATACTCTGATAGGCGATATCATAGTAGGCTTTGAGGAAGACGACACAATTGAAGTGGTGCTCGGAAGGGTGCTTGCCGAAAAGGGCAGGACCATCGCTACCGCAGAAAGCTGTACGGGTGGCAGGATCGCACAGATGATCACGTCGGTCGCGGGTTCGTCTGCCTATTTTAAAGGGAGCGCGGTAACTTATGCAACATCTTCTAAAGTAGCAGTGCTGGGTATTCCGCAGGAGCTTATTGATAAATATTCTGTAGTAAGCGGCGAGGTAGCTGAAGCTATGGCGGAGGCAGCACGGCGTGTTTTTGATGCCGATTATGCCATTGCGACCACAGGCAACGCAGGCCCTTCAAAAGGCGATGCCGATGCTGAAACAGGTACTGTTTATATAGCGATAGCAACACCTGATATAGTGCACAGTGAGAAATTCAATCTGGGCCAGCCACGTGAAAAAGTTATTGAAAGGGCGGCAAACAAAGGGCTTGAAAAAATTTATAAGGAAATATTAAAAAACTAATTGTTTGTGTTTGCGTAATACTTTTATTTTTTGTTTCTTTGCACCCTGATTTTGAATAACGATATAAAAGCGAGAAATAATGTCAAGAGTTTGTGCCCTTACAGGTAAGAGAGCGATGGTAGGAAATAATGTTTCCCACGCTATGAATAAAACTAAAAGGAAATTTAGTGTAAACTTAGTGAAGAAGCGTTTCTATCTTCCTGAAGAAGACAGGTGGATAACTCTTAGGGTAGCCGCTTCTACTATCAAAACAATTAACAAGAACGGTATTGCTGCAGTTTTGAAAGAAGCTAAAGCTAACGGGTTTATTAAATAATCCGGACTAATAATTATATAGCACGATGGCAAAGAAAGGCAACAGAATCCAGGTAATTTTAGAATGTACTGAGCACAAGACATCTGGTGTTCCGGGTACATCAAGGTATATTACTACCAAGAACAAAAAGAACACTCCGGACAGGCTTGAGATCAAAAAATTCAACCCTATCCTTAAGCGAGTGACCGTACACAAAGAAATTAAATAATAAAGAGTCATGGCAAAGAAAACCGTAGCATCGTTACAAACAGCTTCAAAGAGGTTAACTAAAGCAATCAAGATGGTGAAGTCGCCTAAGACAGGTGCTTACACTTTCGTTGAAAGCGTTATGACTCCTGAAGAGGTGGATACGTTTCTTAAGAAGAAATAATATCCCCAACAATATATAGAAAAGCTACTTTCACATAAAGAAAGTAGCTTTTTTATTTTCTATATTTACCGCTGGAAACAGACTATTTGCAACTATGAATTTTTTTAAGAAAATATTTTCTTCCGAAAAGAAGGAAACGTTAGATAAAGGCCTCGAAAAGACAAAAACATCATTCTTCTCCAAGCTTTCCAAAGCCGTAGCCGGTAAATCGAAAGTGGATGACGAAGTGCTTGATAATCTCGAGGAGATCCTTGTATCATCGGATGTTGGCGTCAATACCACACTCAAGATCATTGAGCGTATCGAGGAGCGTGTTTCGCGCGACAAATACCTGGGTACTGATGAACTTAATCAAATACTTCGCGACGAAATTGCCGGACTGTTGTCTGAAACCAATTCAGGAGAGGCAACGGAATTTGAAGTGCCTGCCAATAAAAGGCCGTATGTACTGATGGTGGTTGGGGTGAATGGTGTTGGCAAGACCACGACCATAGGCAAGCTGGCCTATCAATTTAAAAAAGCCGGACATAATGTAGTGCTTGGTGCGGCCGATACCTTCAGGGCTGCGGCTATTGACCAGCTACAGATATGGGCCGACAGGGTAGGAGTGCCTATCGTGCGCCAGCAAATGGGCAGCGACCCGGCTTCGGTGGCGTTTGATACCTTGCAAAGTGCGGTGAGCCAAAATGCCGATGTGGTGATCATTGATACCGCAGGGCGCCTGCATAATAAGATCAACCTGATGAACGAGCTTACCAAGGTAAAAAAGGTAATGCAGAAGGTAATTGCTGATGCACCTCATGATGTTCTTTTGGTATTGGACGGTTCTACGGGTCAAAATGCCTTTGAACAGGCAAAGCAATTCACAGCCGCGACCGAGGTGAGCTGCCTCGCGGTCACCAAACTTGATGGTACGGCCAAAGGCGGTGTGGTTATTGGTATCTCTGACCAGTTCCAGATCCCGGTTAAATATATAGGTGTAGGTGAAGGTATTGAAGACCTGCAGGTATTTAACAAGCACGAATTTGTGGACTCTTTCTTCAAATAGAACCCATCTTCCCCAAGAATTAACCGATAAACCAACATAGTAATGAGATTTTTAAGTTTACTTACGGCCCTTATTTTCGGGTTGCATGCCTATGCGCAGGATCAGCAGGGCTATTACATTGACAATTCCGGAAAACGTACGGAAGGGTTTTTTAAGACCAGCGATTTTTATGATGCATCGTCCCTTGAGTTCAGGAATGATGCTGCTGCCGGATTTTCTAAGCTTGACACGCGAAATATTACCGAATACGGAATTGCCGGCCAGTTTAAATTCCGGAAATACAGTGTTAAGATAGACAGGTCTGCCACTGCTATCAAGAAGCTTAGTTTTGGCAAAGACCCTTTTTGGGAGTCTGAAGAGATATTCCTGAATGTTGTACTTGAAGGCAAAGCTACACTATACTCCTACTCCCAGGACAATACTAAATTCTTTTATTCGTTGAATGGGGAAGTTCCTCAGCAATTACTGTACAGAAAGTATAAAGTTTCTGAAACCGAAGTGCGTGAAAACACCTTTTACAAACAACAATTGCTCAATTCAGTTAATTGTATGAACAAGCCCGTGGAGTATTTCAAAGATGTGGCTTATACCAGGAGTGCATTGATCAAGGTTTTTAAAGAACATAACTCATGCCAGGGTACTGAAGGTGTTGAATATGTGAATGTGACTTCAAAAGGTTTCAAAATTTTACTTGCTGCTTATGTAGGCGCCGGCAAAATAAATTTTGGTTGGAACAATACCTTGTATGAAACTAAAAAAACCAGCTCTACGGATTATTCACTTGGAGCGGAGGTTATTTTCAGGGCCCCATCTGAAAAATGGGAATTCTTTTTCAGGGGTGAGCTTGAAAAATTCTCTGTAGAACAGACCGTGGGGCTTAAAAATTCTATGAATAGTACACTTTTCAAGTTTGAGATCGATGCGCTGTGCGTCAATGCCTATATGGGCCCGCGTTATAACCTTATGCTTAATGACCGTAACAAGATATTTTTTGAAGGCGCTGTAGGTTTTAGTGTTCCTAACGGTACCATGAAGCAATACACGTTTCTCCCCGGTACGGAAGACAACGATCCTCAGGAACTCGATCTTGGGACAGCATTTTCCTTTAATCTTGGCGTAGGGTATGAATTTAATAATAAATATGGCATATTGCTGCGTTATGAGACACCAAGGGATATTACCGGTTCAGCTCCTATAAACATTGAGTCCAAAGTAAACAGGTTAGGGCTTAATCTTCGCTATACTTTCTGATAATGCAGGGCAGGAAAGTAGCAGCTATTGTTATTTTGGGCATTAGTACCCTGAAGTTCATTATGGCTGCCCTGGAATGCATAAAGCAGTATTTGAAAGTTACGAATCCTTTAATTCCGGATGTCCTTTACCAAGGGCTCCGGAATTATTCGTTATTTATAGCGGGTTGTTACTTTGTGGCAATGATACTCCCAATGATCACCCTTGTTACAAAAAAATATTTTTGGACGGCTATCTTAACTTCATCACTGATAATTATTTTAGTATCTGTTTTTGCTCTGCAGATAAGCGATCTTTTTATAAATATTGGGCACTCTAATTGATCACTGCACTTATTTTTCCCCATAGTTCCTCATCAAAGCCAGACAACGCCCAATTCTCTTCATCGGCCGCATCGCCCATGCGGATGATCACCATTTTTTTTGAAGGGATAACATAGATCTTCTGATCGTTTTTACCTAAAGCCATATACATATCTGCAGGTGCTGTAGGTATTAGCTCGCCATTAAATTCGAATTGTGTTTGCGGCATATGGTAACTTTCCTTACCGTTGAGCCACCACAGGTACCCATACGACTTATTGATGTTTTGCGATGTAGAAGTGGCATCCGCAAAATAATTGGCGTTAACGATCTGCTGGTCTTTCCATTTTCCGTTATTCAAAGCGAGCAGGCCGAAACGTGCCATACTGCGGGTTGTGCTCCAGTAAACGCTGAGGTCTTCGCCGCTTTCGAGCCATGTGCCTGTCATGCCCAGCGGTGTTTTGATCTTGGCTGTAAAATAATCATTCCACGACACCCCTGTGGCTTCGGCAACCGCGTCCTGTAATTTTACATATACGTTATGGTAGGCCCAACGCGTGCCCGCATCGGCTTTGTACTCAAGGTTGGCAGGAGAAATATCATCTCCGTTACCATCGTCTAACCCAGAGGTCATGGTAAGCAGGTGTCGGATGGTTATCATGTTCTCTTTGGCTAATGGCGCGCTCGTCCATCCTGTACCAAGGTAGTCGGAAACTTTATCATCCACATTCAGAAAACCTTCCTGTTCGGCGATCCCGGTGAGGGTTGCAGTAAGTGTTTTCCCGGCACTGGCCCAATACCATGGTGTCGTAGCGGTGTGGCCATTGAAATATTCTTCCATCACGATGCGTCCATTTACAAGGATAATGAATGAGCGGCTGTGCTTTTGCTCCAGGTAATCCAGCAAAGGCTGTACAGCGGACTCATTCCAGTTGAGCATTGCCCTGTCTTTAGTTTCCCAAACATCTGTGCCGTTATCGGGAAAGTACATGGCTTCGGTATCAGGGTTTCCCCGGGGTGTTTCATTATCAGATGAGCTGCATCCCAAAACAATTGCGGTAAGCAGGAAAAACATTGCCTTTTTCATGGTGTTTTTTTCTATACGACTTTAAAAGTATGAAATAGTTTAAACCCCTCAACGGAATATTGAGTAATTTTACGGCTCAATTTATGAGAATGAAAAAGTTTGCAGTATTGTTTGTTTTGATAGCCGCGGGTTCATGTGGAAGGGTGAGTAATGATGCCCTGCAAAACCTGAATGGCTACTGGGAGATACAAGAAGTCGTAATGCCCGATGGAACTGAAAAAGATTACAAGGTAAATCCGACTATTGATTACTTTGAATTGAAGGGCAAGGAGGGTTTCCGTAAAAAAGTGATGCCGCAATTTGACGGGAAGTACCTGGCAAATGATGTTTCGGAAAAGATCGCTGTTTCCGAAAAAGAGGGCAGGATGTTTATTAACTACACCACGCAATACGCGAAATGGGAGGAAGAGATAATTTCACTCGACGAAGACGAACTGGTTGTCAGGAACAGTCACGACATGGAGTATCATTATAAAAGAGCAGAACCTTTTACAGTAAAATAATGGCAAAGCGGCTAAACGGCGAAAATAGCATAAGCGATGTGCTAAAGGAATTCATGCAGGCCAACAACCTGCAGCCCGGCATGGACAAGATCAATGTACGCGACGCCTGGAAGAACATCATGGGCAATGGCGTGAATAACTACACCAGAGACATAATGCTAAAAGGCGCGACGCTGTATGTGGAACTCAACTCTGCGGTGCTTCGTGAGGAGCTAAGTTATGGTAAGGAAAAGATCGTCAGGATGCTTAATGAGGAACTTAAAAGGGAAGTAGTGAAAAATATTGTACTAAGATAAAAAAAATGCCGCTCAAAAAGAGCGGCATTTTCATATAGTGTGTTTGCTTGTCCTGTATTAGAACTGCTCCCTGCCTGCAAAATGGAAAGCGCTTTCGATAGCAGCATTCTCATCGCTGTCAGAACCGTGAACAGCATTCTCGCCCACAGACTTGGCGTACTTTTTACGGATGGTACCTTCGGCAGCATCGGCAGGGTTAGTAGCGCCGATAAGCGTCCTGAAATCCTCAACTGCGTTCTCTTTTTCAAGGATCGCAGCTACGATGGGGCCCCTTGACATGAATTCAACAAGCTCGCCGTAGAAAGGCCTTGCGCTGTGAACAGCATAAAACGCCTGTGCATCAGCAACTGTAAGCTGTGTAAGCTTAAGAGATACGATCCTGAATCCTGCTTCAGATATCATTGATAAAATACCACCGATGTGTCCGCCTTCAACAGCATCCGGCTTGATCATTGTAAATGTCCTGTTAGTAGCCATAGTCTTTTTTAAAATTTGGTGCAAAAATAATCGTTTTTACATCAAATCCATATTATTTACGAGGTTTCTTTTCAGGATTTTGCGAAGTGTGGAAAACTGCAGCTATAAGTATGATGTCATCAACAATTTCGTAAATGATTATGTATGGAAATAGACAGCTTAAGCTCCCTCAGATTTTTAGATTTTATCGGAAACAGATAAGGGTCTAATAAAATGTATCTGACAGCATTCTTAAATTCGGTAAAAAATCGTGAGCCAAGGTCAGGCTGTTTTGATTCGTAGTACTAAAAAGCTTCATCGGTATGGATTTGGGCTACTCGCGAAATAACCTCTTTAAAAGCCATATTTCTTTTTCATATGTGCTTCAAAGTCTTCTAAAGACATTCCAGTTGAGGGATCTCTAAAATATTCTTCCCTGCTTTCCATTGCAATTGATAATTGTTCATCGGTAATAGAAATTCTTTCCGACCCGGAAAGAACATAGTTTATCCGTTCCAGTATCTCAGGATCCTCAACCTTATCGATGGCCATCTTTAAGCGTTCTTTTTCTTTAATGATATTCATGGCGTGTAATTTATTCCCTAAATGTACAAAAAATATTAAAGCACCACTACATTAAACTCCTGTTCCAGAGGCTTTAGTTGCCTGAATAATTCCTCTAAAAGCTTCCCGTCAAACTCAAGGTAGAACTCCGCAAAGTTGGCCCTGCGCTCCTGAAGACTGTTGTTTGGGAATAGTTCGTTCTGGATGGAGGTAATACGCCCCAGCTCGTCGGCGTGCTTTCTTTTTTCGGCTTTCAACAGTCGTTTCTCAAGGTTTTCAAGCCCTTTCAGCTGTTTCAGTTCCTGTGCCTTTACAGCGCCGGTAAATGATACGTCGGTTTTTGCGGCAATAGACGATAGCTTTTCAAACTGTGCTTTGAGGAATTCCTTTTGTTCTGTAAGATCAAGTTGGAATTCCGAATAGGCTTGAACTTTACGGTTCACCAGATCCTTTTGTTTTGAGAACATGTCCCCCCAGGTCAATCCGAGCTTGTCAAGTTTATCCGCCTGTTTTTGTGTGGCAACCAGCGCTGAATTCCTTAAAAGCAGTATTGGAAAGGTAACATTCGCAGCGTCAAAATACGACTTCAGTTCCAACCAGTAGGCAAGCTCACCGCCACCGCCAATGTAGCAGAGGTTTGGCAGTATCACTTCCTGGTATAGCGGGCGCATGATAACATTGGGACTGAATTTTTCAGGATGGCTTTCCAACAACTCCAACATTTCTGCTTCTGTAAATTTCAGTTCCGTATTGTTTACAAAGTAGGTGCCATCCTGCAAAATGATGCGCTCCCTTATGTTATCTTCAATGTAAAACAAGTTAATGTCCCTCGGGTTCACCTGGATCTTGTACTCTTTCAATAATCCAGATGCCTCAGCAACTTTTTGGTGGGAGGTCTGGCGTAGCAGTTCCTCTTTTATATGTGGAATGAAAAGCTTTTTCAGTTCGGGAGAGTCCGCATTAATGACCACTAAGCCATGTTCGCCAAAAATTGCATTAGCGAGATAGCGCGTGGCATCGGCAAGATTGGCGTGCTCTAAATACGCTTTTTTAAAGAGTGACTTCAGCCATTCGGCGTTTTTGCCCGGCCCAAGTTCTTTACTGAAAACCTCCAGCACAACATCAAGCCCTTCCGTAGAAAGCCGTCCTACAGGTCCTGAACTTTCACGCGGCCACGCGATCTTTTTATTTTTAAAGTTGAAGTAATTGATCTCTTCAAAGTCATGATCTTCCGTAGCCATCCAGTAAACAGGAACGAAGTTATATTCGGGGTAAGCACCTTTTAATTCCTTTGTCAGGTTGATGGTCGAAATTATCTTGTATAAAAAATACAGTGGTCCGGTAAACAGGTTTAATTGGTGGCCGGTGGTTATGGTAAAGGTATTGCCTTCGTTTAACAACTGTATATTTTGCAGGGTAAGGGGAGAAGCATCAATGTCATTATATTGTCGCTGTAATACATTTATCAATACTTTTCTAAATTCAGGCTCGTAATTTTCCTGTTTTTCCTCGATCTGTAGCTTAAAATTCTCAAGGGTAGGGAAGCGGTTGTACAGCGGCTTCAGGTTGTCTTTTTGGTCAAGGTAATCAACGATTAGCGTGGTAAAATATCCTGAGTCCTGGAAGCTGATACAGTCTGATGGCATTGTAATTTGTTTTGTGTAAAATTACGGATTATTAATAAATATTTCGATGATATGCTGCCCTCAAACTCTCATATTCTTCAAACTCCTTAAGAGCCATTATACTTGTAAATGTCTTTGGAAAATCTATAAAGTTTTCTTTGGCTTCTTCACTTCCGGACATACCGGCTACAAATAAACATGTGAATAGGTATTGCAAATCCTTATGTTTCTTTTTCAGGGCTTTTTTATACTCTTTCAATGTCAGAGTAATTTCTGAGGGATTATATTTCCTTATAGGAATTTCCCTGTAACTTTTAGCAACTTTATTGCCTTCAAAATAAATCCTCAATTGTAGCTTATCTACTATTGCTATTTTCCTGTTTTTCCCAACAGGTAGACTAATCAATTCCCTGACGATCAATGTATCTTGGACAAATGTCAATTTGTAAAAAGTGTGATCTTTTCCCAAAAAAAGTTGTTCATCATTACAATTTTCAATATGAAAATCTTTAAAATAATTTTCATTATCACCATCAAAATTATATCTACTTGCTGGACAGACCCTCATTTTTTCACCATTACTGAATTCAAAAATATCCATTGGAGGAACTTTAAACATCTCAAATTGATATTCAGTGCAATGGCATTCCTGAGAGCGTAGAAATGATGAAAATAGTATTAAAGATAGAATGAGCAGTTTTTTCATATAGTTTAAATAAGTAAATGTACCCAAAATCCCCACACTTCCCAATCCCGAAAATATCCTTTACCTTTGCACTTTAATCCACCATTTTGAACACCAAAGCCCTTTTAATAACACCACCTTTCACACAGCTCAATACGCCCTACCCGGCGACCGCCTACCTGAAGGGTTTCCTCAATACCAAAGGCATTGCGTCCTTCCAGGCCGACTTGGGGATTGAAGTTATTTTAAAGCTGTTCTCAAAACAGGGATTAATCGATTTATTTGGAGAAATTGAAAGAAATTCCAAATCACAAATCCCAAATCACAAACTTGAGGAACGCGATGTCAAATCGAGCGCAGTCGAGATGTCACAACCCAAAACCCCAAACTCGGAGCGCATCCTCGCCTTAAAATCCGAATACCTCAAAACCATTGATCCCGTAATCCTCTTCCTGCAGGGCAAAAACCCAACGCTGGCGCACCTGATATGCAGTGAGGACTTCCTGCCCGAAGCTTCCCGCTTCGCACAGCTGGAGGAACTGGACTGGGCGTTTGGTTCCATGGGTACGCAGGATAAGGCAAAGCACTTTGCCACGCTGTACCTTGAGGATATTTCCGATCTGATCGTGGAGTGCGTCGACCCACATTTTGGCTTCAGCCGCTATGCGGAAAGGCTTGGGCGTTCGGCCAATTCATTTGACGAACTTTACGAAAGCCTGCAGCAACCGTACACCTATATAGACAGGTTGCTAATAGAGTTGCTGCACGACAGGATGCAGGAGATCGATACGCAATTGGTGTGCTTCTCAGTGCCTTTCCCGGGTAACCTTTATGCGGCGTTTCGCAGCGCGCAATATATAAAGCAACATTTCCCGGGAGTGAAAACCGTAATGGGCGGCGGCTTCCCGAATACCGAATTGCGCTCGCTGGCCGACAAGCGCGTCATGGAGTTCTTCGATTTCATTACCCTTGACGACGGCGAAGCACCCATCGAATGCCTTATTGAGCATATTGAGGGCAGGAGGGAAGTGTCGGCTTTAAAGCGGACTTTTATATTAGTAGACGGAGAAATAAAATATATCGATAACTCAGGCTGCAAGGATTACAAGCAATCGGAAGTCGGTACGCCCGATTATTCCGACCTGCTGTTAGACAATTATATTTCGGTTATCGAGATCGTTAACCCGATGCACCGCATGTGGAGCGACGGCCGCTGGAACAAGCTTACCATGGCGCACGGTTGTTATTGGGGCAAGTGCACGTTTTGCGACATATCCCTCGATTACATAAAAATATACGAACCTGTAGCGGCAAGGCTGCTGGTCGACCGCATGGAAGAACTGATAGCCCAGACCGGGCAGAACGGTTTCCACTTCGTAGATGAAGCCGCGCCGCCCGCGCTCATGCGCGAAGTGGCGCTGGAAATACTCAGGCGCAACCTGGCCGTAACGTGGTGGACCAATATTCGCTTTGAGAAAAGCTTTACTGCCGACCTGTGCCGATTACTGAAAGCCTCAGGATGCATTGCAGTGTCGGGAGGATTGGAAGTGGCTTCGGACAGGCTCCTGGAACTGATACAGAAAGGCGTGACCGTAGCCCAGGTGGCCCGTGTGACCCGAAATTTTACCGAAGCAGGCATCATGGTGCATGCGTACCTGATGTATGGTTTCCCGACACAGACCGCGCAGGAAACGATAGACTCGCTCGAAATGGTGCGCCAAATGTTCAAAACGGGTATATTGCAGTCAGGGTTCTGGCACCAGTTTGCCATGACGGCACATAGTCCCGTGGGATTATATCCCGAAAAGTTCAGTGTAGTAAAAGACAGCGACATCGTTGGCAGTTTTGCCAACAATGATATAGTGTTCACAGACAATAGTGGTGCCAACCACGATAAGTTCAGCTTTGGGTTAAAGAAATCGCTGTTCAATTATATGCATGGCATATGCTTCGACTATCCGTTGCAGGACTGGTTCGACTTCAAGATACCGCGCACTAAGGTCTCCGAGGACTATATTTACAATGTCCTTCAGGAAGATGGCAGCCTGAACATAAAGCCGACCGCTAAAGTAGTTTGGATGGGAGGGAAGCCCTCAATTTCCTACTTTACCAAAAACAAAAAAGGCAGATCATTCGAAATGGCTGAACTGGCTTTCCATGATAAAAAAGAAAGTTACACCATTCAGGTCTCAAAAGAAAATGGCGAATGGCTGGTAGCATTTCTCGAAAAAGCATCCGTACAAAATGCGGGTACGGCTACTTTTGCACAGGCGAAACAGTACTATGAAAGTACGCAGGAGGACTTCGAGCTGTTTTGGTACAGCAAGCCTGTCAATACGCTACGTGAATTCGGGTTGCTCGTACTTTAGAATTTTTTGGACTCTTCCATTTTCGTATAAATGGCGGCCTGGTCTTTAGATAGTATCGGGATCACTTTATTGTATATCCTGTCAGATATCGCTTTCGCCTTATCCCTCCTCTCATCAAGGGTAATATCCTTTCCCTGGCTTTGGCGAAGTTCGGTAATATGATCGCGCTCATCTTCAAGTATCTCCCTTACAGCTGCTTTTTGGAAGTCGTCGAGTTTCAGTTCTCTGGTAAGATAGTCAACAGATTGCTGTACAAAATCGGTATTTTTAGCATTCCTGTCCCTTTTATACTGGCTGCGGCCTATCCTTCGGTCTACCTGGGAGTAGGTTGTGGCTGAGATAAAAAAAAGGGCTAACAATAAAATGTGAGATATCCTGAATTTCATAACAAAATATAATTTTATCAAACTTAATAAAAAAAGCTAAAGTTTCCTTTAGCTTTCCAAATATCATGCCTCTATTTTTACGTCGGCCGGAATTCCGTAAAGATCGAACTCTGTGGCATCGGTAATTTTTATGTTTACAAATTCGCCAGTTTTGAGATATACCTGTGTTGCGTCTATCAGTACTTCATTATCTACGTCCGGACTGTCAAACTCGGTACGGCCAACAAAGTGGCTGCCTTCCTTCCTGTCGATGATGCATCGGAAGGTCTGGCCGATCTTCTCCTGGTTGAGTTCCCAGGATATTTGCGACTGTAGTTCCATGATCTCATTGGCACGTTGCTGCTTCACTTCGGCGGGTACGTCATCCTCCAGCAGGTAGGCGTGGGTGTTCTCTTCATGCGAATAGGCAAAACAGCCCAGGCGCTCAAAACGCATTTCCTCTACCCAATTCTTGAGGGTCTGGAAGTCTTCTTCCGTTTCGCCAGGATAACCAACGATAAGTGTGGTACGTATTGCCATTCCCGGAACGGCCTGCCTGAACTCCTTAAGGAGTTTAGTGGTTTTCTCCTGTGTTGTACCGCGGCGCATCGATTTCAGTACACTGTCGCTGATGTGCTGCAGCGGAATGTCGATGTAGTTGCATATCTTCGGCTCGCGGTCCATGAGTTCCAGCACATCCATCGGGAATCCTGAAGGGAATGCATAGTGCAGCCTTATCCATTCAATTCCTTCTACCTTTACAAGGTTTTCAAGCAATTCGGCAAGGTTACGTTTTTTATACAGGTCAAGTCCATAATAGGTAAGGTCCTGTGCGATGAGTATCAGTTCTTTCACTCCGTTCCGGGCAAGGCCTTCGGCTTCCTTTACCAGCTTTTCGATTGGCTGCGAAACGTGCTTGCCCCTCATCAGCGGTATCGCGCAAAAACTGCACGGACGGTCACAACCTTCGGCGATTTTCAGGTACGCATAGTTTTTTGGGGTAGTGGTAAGCCGCTCACCAAGGAGCTCGTGCTTGTAGTCGGCGCCCAGTGCTTTTAGCAGCCCCGGCAATTCGGTGGTGCCAAAATACTGGTCAACATTAGGTATCTCTTTAATAAGGTCCGGCTTATAGCGCTCAGAGAGGCATCCGGTGACGAAAACCTTATCAACAATGCCCTGCTCTTTTTTGTCGACATAGTTCAGGATCATGTTAACCGATTCTTCCTTTGCATTGTCAATGAACCCGCAGGTGTTGATCACAATGATGTTGCCTTCCTCGTGCGCGGGCGCTTCGTGGGTCACATCCTTGCCGCTCGCGCGTAGCTGGCCCATCAGCACTTCGCTGTCATACACGTTCTTGGAACATCCCAGCGTGATCACATTGATCTTATTTTTCTTTAACGATTTGGTTCTCATGGACTTGAAAATTGGAGTGCAAAATTAATACAATTTATTGACAGATCGCCTATTTAAACGGTAAAGTTTACGGTTACAGTTAGCTAAAACACGCCACACGTCATATATATCCCGCAATGTATAGATATGATGGCCATTTTCGTGTCTTATTCCCCCACGGATCCTTTATCTGCCTCATTACCTGCATTTACCAAGGCAGGCATACTACGCAGGATATTGGCTCTATCCTCACGTGGATACTGCTGCCGATATCTGGTGACCGATTTGAATATTGTTCTGTCGTGTATTCGAATGAGCGCCGAGGGAGTGGCCTAAACAAAAAGCCATCCCAAAATTAACGGGATGGTTTTTTAGGTATAGTAAGATGAAAAACTATAAGTCTATGGTGTAGGACAGTGTTACGTTGTTATTGGTGCCAGTTACACGTGCTGCATCGGTAAAACCTGAAGTGAGCAATGGAGCATCGCTTTTGCGCTGTAGCCAGGCATAAGCCAGATCGATCCTTGAGTTAGCGAACGAATAGCCAAGACCTCCTGTGTAGCTGGTAAGGTCGCCCATGGTCCTGCCATCCTTGTAAGGGCTTTCCATAAAGCGGTAGCCGCCGCGAAGGCTGAGTTTCTTTATGCGGTATTCAGCGCCTATACGTAATTCGCCGGATACGGTCATGTTATCCGAAAGTTCTTGATTAATGGCTTCATAACGTGCGTTCCTGAATTCGGTCTTGCTGAAATCCTTAATAGAATAATCCACACTTATCAACCCGTTCTTTCCGAAAATATAGGCAAGGCTTCCTGTCCATTTAGAAGGTGTCTTGATGGTGTGATCGTCGAAGACAAATGTAATGCCTGGATTGGTCACAAATGTGTCGTTAGAGATATTATTAGCGTCACATTCAGGGCAGAATGACGAAATGCGCTGTGTTATCTCGTCCTGCAGCCTGTACCATGTAGGCGATTCATAAGCAACGCCAGCCCTTAGCTGCTCGGTGATCTTAACGATGCCACCCAAATTTAGCGAGAACCCGCCGCCGTAAGTGTAGCGCTCGTTATCAAACCGTATTGCCTGAAGCCCTGTTCCCGATGGGTTGTTGTTGTCCTCGTACAGGCTTGTTGTCTTCACATAGTCGGTGAAATGGAAATTAATATTTGCCCCTAGATAAAAGCGCTGTTTAATCTGGGTGGCAAAGTTGAGGGCCATTTTACCATTGTAGCCACGCGTTGAAGTGTAATTTTCATGGTAATAATTACCGGTATTAGGCACATTACTAGTGTATACCGAGTTGTTGCCGTCGGTCGTAACAGGGTCAAAAATGTAAGCATTGTAGCCTAGGTACGCCTGTTGGTTCATAAAGCTCAGTTCATCAAAGTAAGCATTCTGCAAAGTGCTCAGGTAGATCCCGCCTTCATTGCCTATCCCGTTGGCATTACGCAAAAAGTATTGATCAATAGAATTGTTCGGGTTAGTACCCCGGGCATTCATTTTGTTGTAAAAACTGTTAGTGTTCTCGTAGTTGAAACCGAGCGTGAACTTGTTCATCACCGCATCTTCATTAGTATTGTTAAACACGAATACAGCGCCCAGTTGGTTAAGGTCGAACGCATTGGTGTTCGTGGTGTTTTTCGTGCCAAAGTAATTTGACTCATTGCTTGTGCTGTAATTGGACAGCGAAGCCGTACCGGTATTATAATTGAAGATAGCCGATCCGGCCGGGTTAACATTCATGGCAGAAATATCGCCGCCCACCGCGCCAAATGCGCCGCTCATTGCCCTGAAGCGCGCCGTCCCTGTTAAGTTGTCCGTTGCATAGCGCACCGCATCGGCCGCTGTGTTCAGGTCCTGCTGCGCATATGTGCCCACCGCTGCCAAAATAAAGGCAACAGATACTATTACTCTTTTCATGATTCCTGGATTTTAATAAAAAAGTAACCCCATGCTATTTCGGATGAAAATAACATGGGGCAAGTATTTTAGATCGTATTAGCCCCTGCGTCCGCCTCCGCCTCCGCGTGAGCCTCCGCCTCCGCCACCACCGGACCTTCCGCCTCCAAAGCCGCCGCTGCTGCCCCCGCTACGGGATGGGCTTACGCTGCTTCCGCTACTGCGTGATGGAGATGAGCTTCTTGAAGGTGTATAGGTGCTGTTACTGTTGCTTCGTGAAGAATTGCTGTAAGTACTTCGGCTGTTGCCACTGTTCCGCGATGACCCACTGTAGGTAGCATCACTGTTTCCGCGTGAGCGAACCACGTTGGTACTTGTATTCCTGCCGTTGCCGTTGGTAAACCTTGTGGATCTTCCGGCTGTAGCATTCCTGCCGTTGTTAATGCTTGTGGCGCTCCTGCCCTGGTTATACCTTCCGGCGTTCCTGCCCTGGGTATATCTGCCATTGCTTATAGGATTGCGGCCTCCGTTGTAATAGGTATTAGATCTTCCGCCGTAGTAATTGCCGTTATTATAATAGTGGTGGTGTCCGCCCCAGCCATAGCCGTTGCCGTACCAACCGCCACCCCAGCCCCAACCGTTGCCGTACCAGCCGCCGCCCCAGCCCCAGCCGCCATACCAACCGCCGCCCCAGCCGTATCCAAGGCCCCAGCCCCAGCCGTTGCCATACCAACCGCCATAATACGGCCAGCCCCAGCCGCCATAGTAAGGGTAACCGCCCCAGCCGCCACCGTAAACATTTACGGTAACATTGTCGCCGGTATCTTCACCCCAGCCCGCGTTGTTGGCATTGTAGGACTGTACTGAAACTACAGAGTCATTATCATAAGAGCTGTATCCCTCAACATCGGTAATTACAGGATATTCGTCCTGCAATGAGTTGAAATAAGTGGAATAGCCGTTGGCATTTTGCCCCGTAACCGCGCCATCTTTATATTGGCCTACAGTGCCGTCATTATACGTATATACCGGCTCATTCTTGTCATTACGGGGCACGTTGCCGTAAACTCCGTCATTGTCCGTGCTGGAAACGCTGTTGTATGAGCTGCACGATGTGGCAGCAACGCCCAAGATCCCTAATACAGAGTAGAGGGAGAGGCGGGTTAAGTTGAAGTAATCAGATCTCATAACTGTATTTTTTATTGTTGGACTGTGTAAAAATGGTTAGTTTTGCCACAGCATTATTTTTTAATAAATATAAACAATTTTTGTGCCAAAAAAGTAACGATGAGTAAGAATTTAACGAAGCGCGCAGAAGATTATTCCAAATGGTATAATGAACTGGTGGTAAAAGCTGATCTTGCCGAAAATTCGGGGGTTAGGGGTTGCATGGTGATCAAGCCTTACGGCTATGCGATCTGGGAGAAGATGCAGGCAGAGCTGGACAGGATGTTTAAAGAAACAGGCCACCAAAACGCATACTTCCCGCTGTTCATACCCAAGTCGTACTTCAGCAAGGAGGCGAGCCACGTAGATGGATTTGCCAAAGAATGTGCCGTAGTTACTCATTACAGGCTAAGAACAGGTGAGGACGGTAAGATCGAGGTTGATCCGGACGCAAAGCTTGAAGAAGAGCTTATTGTGCGGCCAACATCCGAAACCATCATATGGGATACCTACCGTGGCTGGATACAATCGTACCGTGACCTGCCATTGCTTATAAACCAGTGGGCTAACGTAGTGCGCTGGGAAATGCGGACCCGTTTATTCCTGCGCACAGCTGAGTTCCTTTGGCAGGAAGGGCATACCGCGCATGCTACACAAACGGAGGCTATTGCGGAAGCCGAACAAATGATGAACGTATATGCCGATTTTGCTGAGAACTTCATGGCGATACCGGTCATAAAAGGCGTTAAGAGCGCTAATGAACGTTTTGCCGGTGCTATCGAAACCTATTGTATCGAAGCGCTTATGCAGGACGGAAAAGCATTGCAGGCAGGTACATCACATTTCCTTGGGCAGAACTTTGCCAAGGCATTCGATGTGAAATTCGCCAACCAGGAAGGGAAGCAGGAATATGTATGGGCTACTTCATGGGGGGTTTCTACCCGACTGATGGGCGCGCTTGTTATGACACACTCGGATGATAATGGGTTGGTGCTGCCTCCAAACCTGGCGCCTATACAAGTGGTTATCGTTCCTATCTATAAAGGCGATGAACAGCTTGCGGCGATATCTGAAGAAGCGAAACAACTGATAGCAAGGCTTAGGAAGCTTGGTATTTCTGTAAAATATGATGACAGGACCACCTACAAGCCGGGCTGGAAATTCAATGAGTATGAGCTCAAGGGTGTGCCGGTACGCGTTGCCATAGGGCCGAACGACCTTGCCAATGGTACTTTTGAGGTAGCAAGGAGGGATAACCTTAGCAAGGAAACGGTTTTAAGTACAGATATCGTAAGCTATATCAGCGACCTTCTGGAGGAGATGCAAAAGAACCTTTTTGCAAAAGCCCTGAATTACAGGGAGGAACATATTACTGAGGTCAACTCGTTTGATGAATTTAAAGATATGCTGGACAAAAAGGGCGGATTTATATCGGCGCATTGGGACGGCACGCCTGCTACAGAAGAAAAGATAAAAGAGCTCACCAAAGCAACGATACGCTGCATACCACTGGATAGGAAAGAGGAGGCCGGAACCTGTGTGTTTACAGGCGCTCCGTCGGCAGGAAGGGTGCTGTTCGCAAGAGCATATTAAATTTTTTAATTTTTTTTTGTTTAGCTCTTGTAGAAGTAAAAAATAGTTGTATTTTTGCATCCGCATTAGAGAAACAAAATGGCCCGTTCGTCTATCGGTTAGGACTTCAGATTTTCATTCTGGCAAGAGGGGTTCGATTCCCCTACGGGCTACAAATTTCAAGGACAATGGTCCGTTCGTCTAGGGGTTAGGACGCCAGGTTTTCATCCTGGTAACAGGGGTTCGATTCCCCTACGGACTACAAAAAAAATAATAAGACATTAAGTTAAGAAAAAATGGCAAATCATAAGTCAGCTTTAAAGAGGATCAGGACAAACGAAAAGAAAAGGGTGTTGAACAAGTATCAGCATAAAACTACTCGTAATGCTATCAAGGCAATACGTATCGCTACTGATAAGAACGAAGCTTCAGCAAAACTTTCTTCAGTTATCTCGATGATCGACAAACTGGCGAAGAAAAATATCATTCACGCCAACAAGGCTTCTAACCTGAAGTCAAAACTTACAAGGCACGTAGCGGCTCTTTAATTAAAGACCGGCACAATATACAAAGCTTCCGATATTCGGGAGCTTTTTTTATTTTGCGAAATGTTGTAATGTTTTTGGAATAAATTATAACATCTCAGAAAAAAATGTTAATACATTTATCAGGTGAAGAGTGTGGACTACTTTTTCATAATATTACATTAGTTTATAAACTATCTAAATCCTCCCTAACACCTTGGGGGGATTTTTATTTATAACTACCCCATAAATAAAAAGCCGCTTAATTTAGCGGCTCTTCATGGAAAGTTAGTTCCGGTTAGAATGTGAACCAATAGGTGCCACTATAAATAAGGATAATACCTTTTGAAGTAGTTCCCCCAAATTCATTGAACGTTGAGGTCCCATAATTAAATCCGCCATCCCTGAAGAATTTACCGTTAGGATTTACCGTAGAGGCAACGTTCTCACTAAAGATGTATACCGTTTGTCCTGCAGGCGGATTTGAAGGCAACAGCACAGCAACATTTCCTGTAAGGTACACGAACTGGTTGGCTGTACTGATCGTAATGCCACTTGAACTTATTGTTGTTACCGGAAGAGGCCCTGGTGTAGGTGCCGCCCACTGCCCATCACCCCTCAGGTAAGTTGTGGACGACGCTGTACCTCCTGCACTGATGATCGAAGTAGCAACAGCGCCGTCAGTTATTGTTGTAACGCCTGCTGATGTAATGGTTACATCCCCCGACATTGTTGCCGGTGCCTGTGGTGAGAACGGAGATCCGCCTGTAAGGTATACCTGCCCTGCGGCAGTGCCATTTGCAAATCTGGTCCAGCTACTCCAGTTGCTCCGTTGGTCCTGTTAATCCTATTGGCCCTGCGGGCCCAGCTACTCCAGTTACTCCCGCTGGTACTGTTGATCCTATAGGGATCTTGACAATACCCCAAAAGAGGATATATTGACGGAATCTTTCATTTTTCACTGACAATATTTAAGTCCATATATTAAGTATCTTACTGTGAATTTTGGCGATGACCGCTTCTGTAAAAAAAATGAAGATCAAAATGTAGGGCGAGCATCTTCCGTAAAAGCATGTTTTATATTTTTGATAAAAAACTACGGTATGCAAAACAATACACAGCTCGTAAAAAATGTATTCAATAAAAATGCGGACCTGTATCAGGAAAAGTATATGGATGTAGCCATGTACGCCACATCTATCGACATGTTCTGCAAATGCCTTCCAAATGATGGATCTGTATTGGAACTGGCTTGTGGACCGGGTAATATTACACGGTATATGTTGGACAAATGTCCGGGGCTTAAAATACTGGGTACCGACATTGCCGAGAATATGATCGCCCTTGCAAAGCAAAATTGCCCCGAAGCAGCTTTTGAGTTGTTGGACTGTCGTGAAATAGATAAACTGAACAGGAAGTTCAATGGCATGATGATAGGATTTGTATTTCCGTACTTGCCCAGGGAAGAATCTATACAGGTTATTGCCGATTCTGCAAAGTTGCTGGAGCCCAATGGCGTTATCTATCTTAGTACGATGGAAGATAATTATGCTACATCGGGGTGGCGGACTTCTTCAAAAGGGGATAAAGTATATATGTACAACCATGATGAGGACTATCTTACGAAGGCTCTAAAAGACAATGGTTTTGAAATTGCAGACATTCAGCGAAAAGTATATGACGGTTGGGATGGAAAGCCGGTGACCGACCTGATACTTATCGGGGTGCTAAATTAATGTATGCTGTCAGTGGCTTCTTTTTCGTCGGGCTCAACGCTTTTCTTCATCACCTCTATTTCTGTTTTTTCTTTTTTGATGGCCTGGCGTAAAAATGCGAAGATGCTCATATAGGCATTGGCAGTAAAAACCAGTGCGAACCCTGCGATGAGGTAACCGCGCCAGTCATCGATAAGGAGTTTAAATCCGGTCAATACCAGAAAGAAAATAGTAACGTAATGACTAAAACAGTATTCGCAGGTAAAAAGATAAAAGAATTTGCGCTCCAGTATGCTTTTGCCACACTTGCTGCGGCCCACGCAATACTCCCTCGGCTCACGGAACACTTCTTCGTGGGTAACCGTCCAGGCCACGCACGATATGGGTATCGCGAGTACAAATAGATAAAAAAGCTGTTCGTTCATTTCCATAGTCGTCAGGTATGATGAATAAATTTACGGCTATATTCTGTTACGGATCCGTTAAACCATTTTAAATTAGGGTATTTTTCACATTTATGCTTCCGGTGTGGCTTGCGGTTTTTCGGGCCTTTTTTTACGCCATTGGAAATTCCTGGGCAGGTCATCGCCCAATAGATATCCCCATGGTTCGAGCGAATCGATCCGGTCAAAGATCACTTTTATGATGGCCATAATGGGGATCGCCAGGAACATTCCGGAGATCCCGCCGAGTATTCCGCCAATGATGATCCCCACGATCGATGCAATGGCATTGATCTCCACTTTCGAGCTTACGATCATTGGTACCAACAGGTTGTTGTCTATAAGCTGTACTACAACATTCACCACTATTATGCCAACGATTATCGAAAGATCGGTCGTACCGGTAAGGGATGCTACAATAGTAAGTATACCAGCGATCAGGATCCCGATATAAGGAATGAGGTTCAACAGCCCGGTGATCACCCCAAGGAGTATGGCATATTTCATCCCGATGATCATAAGGCCTACTGAAGTAAGTACAGATACGATAACAAATTCGATCATCAGCCCTATGATGTAGCTTTGTACCGATACTTTAATAGTAGCAAGTATCTGCTGTAGCTTTTCATGATGTTTTTCGTTAAACAGCTTGCATAGGAATTTGATAAAGTGGTTGCGGTACAGTAAGATCAGGAATATATATATGGGTATGAGCACCAGGTTCATCATAGTATCGGAAAAAGATACGAGAGTAGTGCTTACCATGCTTGTACCGGAATCAAGCGAACTGTCGGCTGCCTTGCTGATGAGTTGTTCCTGCTGGTCCCTGTCAAGCTCGAAAGTATCTTTTACATACGCCTGGAGGTTATGGTAATGCTGCATGAGGTTGGTCTTCATTGTATTCCAGTCATTGGCCATTTCAACTACCTGTATAGATATGAAATAGAATATCCCCCCTATGAATACTACAAATAAAACCACCGTAAGCAGGCAGGCAAGCACGTGAGGCATTTTCATTTTCTTTTCCATGAAGTTTGCCACCGGCCGCAGCAATATGGCAAATAGCAACGCCATTAATAAGGGAACAATAACCGACTGGCCTAAGTAAAGCAGGGCGGTTACCGATACGATTATGAATAGGATCAGGGCAAATTTTGCGTAAAATGGGAATTGTACAGTTTGTTTCATAGGTATGTGGATATCAGATCAAATATACCTTAAAACAAAACAGATATTGTAAATAAACCCTTAAAAGATCAGTAGTATAACCTGAGATCAAGAAGCTTGCAAAGGGCATAATGCTTACGATGGAGTTCTTCTACGATCTCGATCACATCATCTTCATCTTCAAACAGGCTGAAAAAGGCTTTATCGAGGCTGCTGCTGGTGATCTTGCCAAACTCGGCACCGTATCCGGAAATGGCCTTTGCACACGTAACATCTAAAAAATATTGCGCTTCTTCAGGTGTCAGATCGAGTACTTTAGCATTGGCGAAATGAATGATCTTACCTTTCATCCTCCCCTCAAAAATTTCCGCCACCTCCTCTATGCTGTAATAATGACCGTTAAGGCAAATGGTATTTTTTTCGCCCTGCATTACAAGATAGATGATCTCGTAGTTCCTGAAATCATGGTCATTATACAGCAGTGCGTTAAGGCTGTCTACCATGCCTTCAATAGTATCGCAGGTTTGGTAAATGCTCCCAATGTTCTGTTCCCAGGCAAGTTGCTGAAGGTTGGTGTAGGTTTCAGTCACTTCTTCACTTTCAACATCGGCGACCGCCTCAAGGCAAAATATAAATTTATCATCGTTCATATACCCAAAAATAATGCGTTAAATTATATTATTGCGATTTACAGCAAAAGAAATATCCACTACTTTCGCAGTCTTAAAAAACGACACTTGCCCTACGACAGCAAAAATAAGGTCAGTTACTTTTCGGAAACATCCGTAAAGGGTATCGCCCTGCCTGAACGGTTTACCTTCCCGTTTTATTATCAGCCGCATCCATTGGCTGAAATTGCTGCGGATGAGCTAAAGCATTATTTGGAGACGCAAACGGACCTTGACCATAATTTTGGGATCATAGCTGAAGCGGAAGGCCTGGTGATAGGAAAAATGTTCGGTGTGCTGGTGGTGCAGGATGCTGATGGCAAGCTTGGATATCTTTCCGGGTTTTCAGGTAAGCTGGCAGGGTCTAATGATCATCCCGGTTTTGTACCGCCCGTTTTTGACATGCTCGAAGAGGACAGCTTTTTCCTGAAGGAGCAATACATCCTAAACAGCATCAATGACAGGGTGGCTGAGATGGGGTCGGATGAGAATTATCAAAAGCTGAAGAGGGAATTTAAGCGTTTGTGCGATAAAGCCGATGCAGAACTTGCCGCGCTTAAAGCCAAACTGAAAAATAACAAGGAAGAACGCAAAAGGCTTAGGGAAGAGGAGCGGCTGTTGCTGAATGAAAGGCATTTTGCCCGCCTGGAAGCTTATCTTGTGCGGCATAGCCTGAATGACAGGCACCAGTCGAGAATGCTTTCGGCCTATTGGAAGCAAAAGCTTGACGAGGTACGCTTACCACTTGAAGCATACGATACAGAAATTGAAAGCCTGAAAAGGGAACGCGCGGAGAAGTCGGCCGCACTACAGCAACAGCTTTTTGAGCAGTATGTGTTCCTGAATAAGGATAAAAAAGAGAAGAGCCTACACGACATATTCAGTCCAACTGTTTTTGGCAAGCCGCCCGCCGCTGCAGGGGAGTGCGCTACGCCCAAATTGTTACAATATGCATTCCTGCATGGCTATGAGCCATTAGCAATGGCCGAATTCTGGTGGGGTGCGCCACCAAAGTCGGAAGTACGCAGGCACGGCCAGTTTTACCCGGCCTGTACGGGCAAATGCAAGCCTATCCTCGCGCACATGCTGGAAGGGATGGAATTGGATGATGACCCGTTCTTGCTGAATAGGGGAGAAGGCAAAGAACTGGAGATCGTATATGAAGATGATAGTTTTGTGGTGGTCAACAAACCTGCGGAGTTGCTTTCGGTGCCGGGAATACAGGTATACGATTCGGTATATGCACGGCTTAAAGGAATGTGGGGCGGTATCGAGCCTCTCATCATCCACAGGCTGGACATGTCAACATCGGGGCTTTTAGTTGTTGCCAAAATAAAGGATGTACACGAACACATACAAAAACAATTCCTGAAGCGCACCGTTACAAAAAGATATACAGCATTGCTGTCGAAGCGTATTGATGGAAAAGAGGGCGAAGTAAGCCTGCCTTTACGTGGCGATCTTGACAACAGGCCGCGGCAATTGGTTTGCTATGAATTCGGCAAACCCGCTGTAACAAAATGGAAGGTCGTTGAAAGCAATGAAACCACAACAAAAGTCCATTTTTGGCCATTGACCGGCCGTACGCACCAGTTACGCATGCACGCCGCCCACGAACTGGGACTGAACGCGCCCATTGTAGGAGATGACCTTTACGGAACCACGGCCGAGAGGCTGCACCTGCATGCCGCTTTCCTTAAATTCACACATCCGGTGACGGGGGAAGTTGTAAAATTTGAAGTGAAAGAGGAATTTTAGTTTTTGCCGGTATCGGCAAAAATGTCCCTTTTTTAGCCAAATTCCATCAATTGTTACCGATAATGTTAATTGCGCTTCGGGAAACTAAACCATAAAAAAATGCCCCGACTAAGAGCCGGGGCATTTCATAAGTTTTTAAACGATATTAATAAGGCAGGTCGAACTTACCGTTTGTTAGCGTAAGTGTTTCATCTACATCGCCATTATCATTATACGATTCTACTGTAGCGCCAAAAGTACCTTTAAGCCTGTTCTCAGTATTTACTTCAACATTGCTGGTAGTATTTTCACCTTCCCAGTAGATCGTGTTGTCTTTCACGTACTGTACGTAAAATACATAGCCATCACCTGTGTAACCCAGGTCGGTTTCAAAAGAAAGTATTTCTGAATGGTTCGTGCTCATTGCAACAACATATACCCTTTGGCCTTCCAGCTCAACCTCTACATTGCTGAATTTTTTAAGTGTACCGTTTACTTTTACAGAAAGGGGAGCATTAGATCCGCCTGAGCTGCTTGAATCGTCGTCAGAACATGATGTGAGCATTGCCGCGCATGCCGCAGCGAAAAAGAATATTTTTTTCATGGGTATAAGTTAGTTTTGCGCAAATCTATCAATTCATTTCAGGATAGCAATATGATCTGCGTAAAAAAAATATCAATATTTTTGCATAATGCATACGGAATTTGAACAATACCTTAAAAGCCAGGCAAACCTTGATGAAGATGCTATAAAAGCTGTGATCTGCATGGCAACGCACCGATCTTTGGCTAAAAATGGGTTGCTTTTACAGTCAGGCGAAATATGCCGCCATAAGGTGTTTATCCTTAACGGGATGTTGCGCAGCTCTGTAATTACGGCAAATGGCAGTGAACATATCCTGCAGTTCTCTCCCGAAAATACCTGGACACTGGATGTTGAAAGCTACGATAAGGAAATACCTTCTGCGGTAAACATCTGTGCTGTGGAGCCAACGGAGGTGCTACTTTGGAAAAAAGCTGATTTCCAAAACTTGTTGTCCGAAATTCCGGGCTTAAAAAACTTTTCACAACAGCTTATATCCCGGAATATCTATTACAGCCGCCAACGCATTGCCACTGTACTGGGTGGTACGCCCGAAGAAAAGTACGATGATTTCATACGTACTTTCCCGGGCCTCATGATGCGCTTGCCCTTGCGTATAATAGCTTCCTACCTTGGTATGTCTCTGAAAACCCTTACCCGGATCCGTCACGCACAATTACACCGTGAGGCAAAATAGCGTCATATGACCACATTTTCCTTTTCTCTTTTTCAGTGATTTGCAATATAAAATTAATTTATATGCGGGTATTTGTAACTGGAGCCTCGGGATTTGTAGGCTTTTCGATCGTGAATGAATTATTGTCTAATGGCCACAGTGTATCAGGATTGGTACGGACCGAAGACGGCTTTCAAAAACTGGAAGCTGTGGGTGCCAAGGCGCTGCTGGGCGATATCAATGATATTGGCCTCATTACTAGATGTGCCGTTGAGTGTGATGCGGTGATCCACACGGCTTTTAACCACGATTTTTCAAAATTTAAAGAAAGCTGTGAAGCCGACCGTCGCGTTATTGAAGCTTTGGGCGATGCAATGGCGGGTACTGTAAAGCCTTTGATCATTACTTCGGGGATCGGGATACTCCGTTATGGTCGTGTAGTGAATGAAAATGACGTGCTGAATGTTGGCTCGGATACTGTACCCAGGGCTGCGACAGAAGAAGCGGCTGTAGTAGCTGCTGCCAAAGGTGCCAATGTGTATGTAGTACGCCTTCCGCCTTCGGTGCATGGGGCGGGGGAACATGGCTTTGTGCCAATGATAATAGAGATGTCAAAGGATAAAGGACGATCAGCTTATATTGGCGAAGGCCAAAACTGCTGGCCGGCAGTACACTGTCTTGATGCTGCAAAAGTATATTGCCGTATCGCAGAACTTAAGCCCATGCAGAAAGTCTTCCACGCTGTGGCAGAGAGAGGCATCCCATTTGTTGAGATCGCAGAAAAAATAAGTACCCGGTTAAATTTGCCCTTAGCTAACCTTGCTGTTGCGGATGCCGAAAAGCATTTCACATGGTTTACACATTTTGCAATGATGGATTGTGCTTCGGAGAACATGATAACCCGCGAAACACTCGGCTGGGAACCTGTACAAATTGGACTGCTTGAAGATATGGAGCGGAATTATTTTTAAGATGCATTTAAAATAAAAAAACCTTCAGTGGGAACTGAAGGTTTTAATTTTAGTGGGCGATGAGGGATTCGAACCCCCGACCCTCTCGGTGTAAACGAGATGCTCTGAACCAGCTGAGCTAATCGCCCCAATATGTTTTGCAATGCCGTTAGTGCCGTATTGCGAGTGCAAATATAGTGCGATTTTTGGTATTTGCAAACATTAAATTAAAAATTCATAAAATTTCTGCTACAACAAAAGTGCTTCCGCCAATGTAAATAAAGTCGCTGTCGGATGCTTCCGCCAAAGCTTCTTCATAAGCTGCTGCAACCGAATTATATACATTTCCATTAAGTCCATATTGTAATGCCGCTTCCTGCAAAAGTTTTTCATCCAGGCCGCGCGGCACATAGGGTTTGCAGAAATAATAAACGGCATTTTTCGGAAATAGCGGCAGAATGTCGCTCAGGTCTTTGTCATTCACAACCCCCAAAACAATACGGAGCGTGTCAAATTCCTGCTTCTCCAGTTGGGCCATGACAATTTTAAGTCCGTGGCCGTTATGGGCGGTATCGGCGATGGCGACAGGTTTGGAATGAACCTGCTGCCATCTGCCTTTAAAACCCGTATTGCGCATTACGTTCAGTAAGCCATTTTCAATGTTTTGCCGGTTTACAGGAAATTTATCCTGTATCACTTCAATGGTCTTAAGAACTGTTTTCCGGTTTTGGACCTGATAATCGCCAATAAGGTCGGACGGATGATCTGCGATAACTTCATCTGAAGCAAAATAGACAGGGGAGGAGCAGGCTTTGGCTTTAGTTAAAAATACGGGCTTCGTTTCGGGTGTATATTCTCCGATCACTACCGGTATACCGGGCTTGATGATGCCCGCTTTTTCACCGGCGATCTCCTGTAGTGTATTCCCTAAGAACTGCGTATGGTCCATTCCGATGTTGGTAATGACCGATACGATTGGTGTAATGATGTTGGTCGAATCGAGCCTGCCACCCATACCAACCTCCATTATTGCAATGTCCACACCTTTTGCAACAAAATAGTCAAAGGCGAGGCCAACGGTCATTTCAAAAAAACTGAGTTCCTGCGCTTCAAAAAATGCTTTGTTTTTGTTAATAAAATCTACTACAAATGCTTCCGTTATGTCGTGCCCGTTTACTTTTATCCGCTCCCTGAAATCTTTCAGGTGTGGTGAGGTGTACAAGCCGGTTTTGTATCCTGCCTCCTGTAGTATCGAGGCAAGCATGTTGGATGTTGACCCTTTACCATTAGTTCCGGCCACATGTATCGCCGTGATCTTCTGTTCCGGATCGCCAAGATGTTTTGCGAGCAGCAGCGTGTTGGTAAGGTCTTTCTTATAGGCCGAAGCACCCTGCATTTGGTACATGGGCAGGCGGCTAAACATCCATTGAAGCGTTTCTTTGTAGTCCATAATTAAAAAATGGCAGGGGATCCTGCCATTAAAAATACTATTTTATATCGTTATACCAATTGCTTGAGGGCAATTTCAAATGCTGTAGCGCTTATTCCGGTCTTAGAGCCGTTTTGTGCATGAACGTTTTCGATCGCCTTGCCAATGATGGCCGATGTATCGCTGAAAATAGCATCATCGGTCATGCTCACTTTTTTCTCCATGAAGTAGGCAAATACCCTTGCCATTCCACAATTGGATATAAAGTCGGGGATAAGGCTTACCTTACTGTCGGTGGCTTCCATAATTGGTCCGAAGAAGATCTCCTTATCCGCAAAAGGAACGTTGGCACCACATGATATCACTTCAAGTCCGGCCGCGATCATGTTGTCGATCTGGTCTTTGGTTACCAGCCTTGAGGCAGCGCATGGTGTGAATATTTCAGCACCTACATTCCATATTTCCCGGTTGATCTGCTCGAACGGCATCATGTTACCGGCCACCAGTTTATTACCGTCCTTATTAAGGAACAATTGCTTTATCTCTTCGAAAGTGAAACCGTCTTTATTGATAAGTCCACCATCACGATCGATAATGCCCACCACCTTGGCACCCATTTCGGCAAGGTAGAACGCTGCTGCCGAACCTACGTTGCCAAAGCCTTGTACAATGGCTTTCTTGCCTTTAATGTCACCGCCGTAAATGGTATAAAAATGACGTACAGCTTCTGCCACCCCGTATCCGGTTATCATGTCGGCAACAGTATATTTTCGGTTTACATCAGGAGAAAAGGCAGGATTTTCTATTACTTTTACAACACCCTGGCGCAATTGGCCAATGCGGTTGATCTTGTCGGCCTCGCTGGGCTTAAAGTGTCCGTTGAAAACACCCTCCTGCGGATGCCATACCCCACACTCTTCGGTCATTGGGATAACTTCGTGTATCTCATCTACGTTCAGGTCGCCTCCGGTCCCGTAATAGCTTTTAAGCAGAGGTGAGACCGCTTTATACCACCTTTGCAATACGCCTTCCTTGCGTGGATCGGCGGGGTCAAAATTGATCCCTGACTTGGCTCCGCCAATTGCCGGGCCGGATACAGAGAACTTCACCTCCATGGTTTTTGCAAGCGAAAGTACCTCGTTCATGTCAAGTCCCTTACGCATCCTGGTACCACCGCCCGCAGCACCGCCGCGAAGTGAGTTGATCACAGTCCAGCCTTCCGCTTCGGTTTCGGTATCCTTCCAGTTAAATATGATCTCAGGTTGTTTATTTTCGAATTTACTTAGTAAATCTTTCATTTGTTGTGTTTTTATAAATTGGCACAAATATATAAAAACAATATATGAGAATTCTGTATTTTTTGTTTTTATGCCAATGGGAAAACCACTTCAATGACCGATCCTTTTCCTATTTGTGAGTTGATATTAAGTATGCCTTTCAGTGCATCGGCACGCTTGCGCAGGTTTTTCAGGCCTATGCCGCCTTTTGCTTTTTCAGGGTCAAAGCCAATGCCGTTGTCGGTAACAACAATAGTAAGATCGTTTTCTTTCTGTATGATCTCTACCCCGGCATGTTGTGCCTGCGAGTATTTATTAATGTTTTGTAATGATTCCTGTATGATCCTGTAAATATTTACTTTATAAGTGTTGTTGATGGCTTCCCAATCGATGGTCGGGTCTATCTCGGCGTCAAAAACCGTATAGAAGTTGTTTTTTTGGGAGGTGATCATAAAGCGCAATATCGTACCGAAATCCTGCCCCTGTATAAAGATGTCATTGCGACTCAGGTCATGCGATACCGCACGAATTTCACTCTCCACATTTTGAAGCTCTTTTATGTATTCCTTTCGTTTCATCACAGATGCTTCATCAGCCTTTTTGTTTATGAACTCCAGGTTAAGGCGCACAGCATAGATGTTATTGAGGATCCCATCGTGAAGTTCCATTGCGATCCTTGTTTTCTCCTCTGTACGGGCCGATTCTATATTGGATCGCTGTTCGAACATCAGCTGGTATATTTCCTCGTTGGCTTTTTGCTGTTCCTGTATCATGAGGAGTTCCTTGTTGCGGGAGTTGAGGTAATAAATAATGAAAATAGCCGCGACAAAAAGCAATATGATTATCGAAGCTCCAATTATATAGGTGTTCTTTCGGGCAAGTGCTTCCTTCTCATCCAGCAATTTATCGGTTTCATATTCAAAGCGGGCAAATTTTTCCCGGTTTGCCTTAATGGCATTTTGCATTTTTTCATTCACACTGATATACTGTTCTGCATAAAATGCGCCATCTTTTTTATCAATTTCGGATAATAATTTAGAACTGGTAAGTATTTCATCGTTGCTGCCGATTTGTTTTGCATCATTGTAAGCCCTTTTAAGATGACTTACTGCAAGGGCCATATTATTTTTGGACGCATAATATTCACCCAGGTTAATATGGCTTGCCACGATACCTTGCTTGTCCTTGATACCTTCCCTGATCTTCAGGGAATTGTAAAACATTTGTGGGAGCCCGGAATAATTACCCGACCTGAACTGCGCGTAAGCAAGGTTGCTTTGCAGTTTGGCATACAATGCCGGTAATGTCGATTTTATCTGGTCGCTGGCAAGCGCTTCACGATAGATCTTTATTGCAGCGGCATAATCCCGTTCTTTTACGTAAACATGCCCCAGATTATTGTAGCAGGAGGCCCGCAAGTTTGATATCGTCTCTTCAGGATAGCCCTCTTTAGCAAGATCATCCAGTTGGCGCAGGGCATTGCGGTAATATTTTATGGCTTCCGGAAAGTTATTTTGCCCAAGTAATGCACTGCCTATCAGGTTGTTGCATTTGTGAAGGTCAATCGTGCTTCCCTTTTCTTCAAGCAATCTCAATGCTTTTATCGCCTGGCTTTCACATTGTACATATTCACCAATGTCATAATATATGTATGCTTTACTAAGACCTATTTCACCAAGCAAGTCTTTGTCATTGATCTCTATGTAAAGTTTTTCGGCCTGTGCATAATAAAAGAACGCGCTATCATTATGATTTTTTTCAGAATGGGATATTCCTAAAAAATAGGAAGCTTTGGCCATAGTCAGTGAATCCTTAGAATCAACACCCATATCGAACACCTTGTGGCTTGTGCTTAATGATTTGTTGTAAAGGTCCAGGTCGTAATAGGCTACAGTAGCACGTCGATAAAAAAAACGAGTGACAGAGTCATTTTCAAATTTCGAAAAAATATTGAAGGCCGAATCTATGGATGCTTCGCGTTGTTTGTGACTGAGAGCCGAATTTTCGCCACGCTCAAATAATTTTTCGATAGCATTTTGTGATTCTTCGTCCTTTGCAGGATGTCCGCAGGAGAAAATTGCCAGGCAAAATAATATTGCGATCGTATATGATAAGTGTCTGTACAAAATTTTTGAGGCACAGGTGTTTGACCTGTGCCTCAAAAATAATATTTTTTTATGTGATGTGCTAAATTATGGCTTAGGAGTAGTTGGTTTTGGGATCGAAATGTTACCATTACCCGGTTCTGATATTGCGTTATCTGCAGATGTATCTGTAAGTGCGCTGTCATCAGTAGAACAAGAAACGAAAGTTGTACCTAGTGCAGCAACAAGAGCGATTGTAAGGATAAATTTTTTCATGGTAGTAAATGTTTTTTTATAGATGTCTTAGTAATGAATTTTTATTTCAGAATAACCGTTTCCGTTTAATTCTGAAGCAAAAGTACTATCAAAAAAATGTTAATCACTATGATTTACAGGTTGTTTAGTGAATGGTGCCCGTATACGAGTAACTCGCCCGATTTGAAGGGTAACTGACGTATTTTATAAATACTCGGGTGCGATCCTGCGGATAATGGTATCGATATTATCCTTAAAAGTCTTGGAGAAGGAGATGGACAGATCGCTGTTGTTAAGGTAACAAAGCGATTTTCCGGTATTGATCCTGGAAATGTAGTTGCTGTTGACAATATAGCTGTTATGCACCCTCAAAAAGAAAAATGGCAGACTGGCCTCATAATGCTTAAGAGTTTTGTAAGCCGTAACGGTCCTTCCGTTCTGTAGATGGAAATCGGTGGTATTGTTGTCAGCTTTCAGGTATACCACATCGCTAAGCGAAATGAACTGGTAGTCGCCATAAGATTTTATGCAAATGGTGTTACTTGCCGCTGACGGATTTGTTCTTTGGAACCTTAGCAGGCTTTTTCTTAGCTCAAAAGTGCTCAGGGGTTTTAATAAATAATCTGAAACTCCCGCCTTAATGGCTTCAAAAGCAAATTTTTGTGTTGCAGTGTGTACAATAAAATAGGGGATAGTATCAATAAATTGGTAAAGTTCCGTTATTATACTAAGGCAAAGGCCGCTTTTTTTTGATGATGGGCTAACTTCCAGGAAAACGATCTGGGGCTGGAGCTCCAAAATTTTGTTGATGGCTTCATCACAGGTTGTGGCAATGCCCACACAGTAGTACTCTGGGAAACCTTCGAACAAGCGGAGGGTTTCCTGTACGTGCGACGTGTTGTCATCAACTATAAGGTAGGAATGCTGCACATCAAAATGTTAAAAGAAATTTGTTGCAAGATAAATATTTTAAATTGTGTTTCTGCTTGGTGACGCAAAATTTTGTTAAATTTGTAAATATTATTGTTTTTATGCATGAGGATTTGAATATTTTGATTGTCGATGACCACCCAATGACGGTCAATGGATATATAAATGTCCTGTCCGAAGAAAAATTTGAAGGTTACGAACTTAGTTTTACGAGGGCACTGGATTGTAAGCAGGCGTATGACCATATCATACAGGCTAAGGACAATGGCAGGCCTTTCGATATTGCCTACCTTGACCTGAGCCTTCCGCCATATGCCGAAAAGAACATATTTTCAGGGATGGACCTTGGCAAGTTATTGAGAGAGGTAACTCCGGACTGTATTATCATCATCCTGACGATGCACAGTGAGGCTTCGCTTATTGACCGTCTTATAAAAGAGATCAATCCGCAAGGCATTCTTTGCAAAAGTGATATAGACATTGATGAGTTCTTAAATGCCTTTAAGATCGTTTTCGCAGGGAATACTTACCTTAGCAGTAAGATCGTAAAGTCTTTAAAGGATAAGGTTTTTGACAACTACAATCTTGATTCCTACGACAAGCAGATCCTGATGCGCCTGACAGAAGGTATCCAGACAGCCAATATCCCAAACTATATCCCGCTTTCCATAAAAGATATAGAGGAACGTAAAGCACGCATGAAAAATATTCTGATGCAGGGCCGCGGCGGTAACGATCAGGAGCTTATAGAAGCAATAAAAAAGATCGGGATCCTTTAGGGCATAAATATCATCCCGGCACTGTGGTCTTTGTAAGCGCCGGTCACACTTCCAAGAACATTGGTCTCCCCCCTCATTTTTAAAACACCCAAAAACCCAAAGATCAGCGCTTCTTTAAATTGAATGGTTTTATCGTCGGGCACACAAATATCTGTTTGGGGCAGCAGTGTCCTCAGGTTGTTTATAAGGAATGTGTTGTAAGCTCCGCCACCGGTCACCAGCAATCCTCCTGTTTCGCCAGTATCTTTTATTACCTGGGCTATCTGTCGGGCAATATGCTCTGTAAATGTGCGTAATTTGTCTTTGTCGGCAGATCTATGCTTTTCCATGAGTGGGAGCACGGTTCCCTTTACAAATTCAAAACCAAGCGATCTGGGGTACGGCAGAGAATAAAAAGGCAGGTTTTCAAGTTCTTCCATAAGTTCAGGAATCATATTTCCTGCGGCAGCTATGGCGCCGCCATCATCATAGTCCATGCCCAGCCTGTTGGCATAAAAATTTAGCACGGTATTTACGGGGCAAATGTCAAAAGCTACCCGTTGGCCGCCATCTTCAAATGATATGTTGGAGAAGCCACCCAGATTAAGGCAGTATCTGTATCCATTAAAAAGAAGCCTGTCGCCTATAGGTACCAGCGGAGCACCCTGCCCACCCAGATTTACATCTTGGACCCTGAAGTCGCATATTACTTTTTGTCCTGTAAGGTTCGCAATTTCGGGCAGGTTCCCTATTTGGAGCGTAAAACCCTCGTGGGGGCGGTGTTGTATGGTGTGCCCGTGAGAGCATATAGCGTTTAGCCCTTGTAGGTTATATCCTGTTATGAACTCATTAATGATGCCGGACAATAATAAGGTATACTCCTTATCAAGTGTATCGAGCGTAGGAGTATCATGATCTACAGCCTCTTTGAGGCGTATTATCCAGTCATTACTATAAGGAATGGTCGCAGTTTCCCTTATCCCGAACGACCATTTTCCGGCGTTTTCAGTAAATAGTATGTGTGCGAGATCCACACCATCGAGCGAAGTTCCGGACATTACTCCTAAAACGTTATAGTTTTCCTGTTCCATGGGCTAAAATTAAGTAATGATATTGAAAAATTCACATTAAATAATTACATTTGGGCGCACATAAAAACAAAAAAATAATTTAGTAATTATGGATTTTAAACTTACTGAAGAGCATCTGATGATCCAGAAGGCAGCGCGTGATTTTGCACAGAACGAATTGCTTCCGGGTGTTATAGAACGAGATGAAAAGCAATCATTCCCTACCGAACAGATCAAAAAGATGGGCGAGTTGGGCTTCCTGGGCATGATGGTAGACCCTAAGTACGGCGGAAGTGGCCTCGATACCATTTCGTATGTGCTGGCAATGGAAGAGATCTCTAAAATAGATGCGTCGGCTTCAGTTGTTATGTCTGTAAATAACTCATTGGTATGTTGGGGGCTTCAAACCTTTGGTACTGAAGAACAAAAGCAAAAATACCTTACCCGCCTTGCCACAGGCGAAATAATAGGCGCTTTCTGCCTTAGCGAGCCGGAAGCGGGCAGTGATGCTACATCTCAAAAGACCACGGCAATAGATATGGGTGATCATTATTTGCTGAACGGTACAAAAAACTGGATAACCAATGGCAGTACTGCCGATGTATACCTTGTTATAGCCCAAACAGATGTGGAAAAAAGGCATAAAGGCATTAATGCACTTATTGTCGAAAAAGGCATGCCAGGCTTTGAGATAGGGCCGAAAGAGCAAAAACTGGGTATACGCGGGAGCGATACGCATTCGCTGATGTTCACCGATGTTAAGGTCCCGAAGGAGAATAGGATCGGCGAGGATGGTTTTGGCTTTAAGTTCGCCATGAAAACTCTCGCAGGCGGAAGGATAGGTATCGCATCGCAGGCTTTGGGGATCGCTGCCGGTGCCTATGAACTTGCGCTTAAATATTCCAAAGAGCGCAAAGCCTTTGGTACCGAAATTTGCAACCACCAGGCCATAGCGTTCAAGCTGGCCGACATGGCAGTAAGCATAGAGGCCGCACGCCACTTGTGCATGAAAGCTGCCTGGGATAAGGATAACGGAAATAACTACGACCTTAGCGGCGCCATGGCCAAGCTTTATGCCTCACAGGTTGCCATGGATACTACGATAGAAGCTGTGCAGGTACACGGAGGCAACGGCTACGTAAAAGAGTACCATGTAGAAAGGCTAATGCGGGACGCCAAGATCACGCAGATCTATGAAGGGACTTCAGAGATACAAAAGATAGTGATCTCGAGATCGATCATCTCACAGTAATAAAAAACCCACGCCAATAGCGTGGGTTTTTTATTATATGTTGATTTAGAAGGTGGTTTTCCCGTAATTCAAAATTTAATTATTAAAAAATAACTATATATGTATTTTTTATCTGTCACTTCGGCGGTAAAAAAAAGCATTATGTCGATTAATTTATGTTTAGGTTTTTTAGTTAGATAGTTTTATTAATTTTATGAAAAATTACTGAAATCAATATTGTGCGTGGCTTTTCCATGACATTGCCAATAATGGGTACAGTTGGTTTTTGGCCAAAATGCCCATCCGGCTTTGTAACTTGGGGCCTTTAGCACGGTAGTTAAAATTTACATAGTTCTGCAACAACTACGCTCACTAAAAAAACTTACTAAAATGAATGTAATCGGACAACGGATCAAAAATCTAAGAGAGGAGAAAGGAATAACGCAAGAGGCTATGGCACTTCATCTGGATGTTACCCAAAGCAACTATGGGCGGCTGGAAAAAGATGACAGGAGGCTCAATGTTGTTAAACTTCTAAAGATCGTAAGGATACTCGATGTTAATATATCATATATTTTTAATGAAACTATGAGTGCTGACGGAAGCGGGTTTAGCAGCTCTAACAAGGAAGTTTATGACATTTTGGTAGAAAGCCTCACTTCAGAGATCCAGCACCTGAAAGATGAGATCAGCTTTTTGCGTGTGATGGTTAGAAGCTAGCAGCATTATACTTTAACGTTTTTTTGTACCGGTTTTATTACGATAATGTAGTAGCTTTATCTTATGGTACAAAAACCAAAAGCTGTAAAATATAAAGTAATTGCCGGTTATGTGTTGCTGTTTGGTGCAGCGGTATTATCGGTTTGGTTCCTTTATAATGAGATCATTAAGATCGCCATACCCGCACGTGCGGACAACGATAATCAAAATATCGTAAGGATAAGTAATACTATTGCCGACCTTTATGCTTCAGAAGCCATAGGAAGGGGGGCAATATTATCGGGCAAGGCAGCAGATCATAACCGTTACATTACTTTTATAGACAGCATTGCACGCGAGATCGATGCGGTAAAAGGAAGCACTGAAGCCTCTCAGGTCCCCAAATTTGATTCCATACAAATGCTTTTGGCCCGAAAAAAACAAAGCATTGAGGAGATAAGGCAATACAGGGAAAAATATGGAAAAAATCCGCTGAACGTTGCCATCGACGGCATTTATTCAGCAAAGGATTCCGTCTGGGACAAAACCAAGCCTGTACGCTCCCGAAAGCAATATGATGCAAGGCAGCTGGTATACTCTGCGCTCCCAAAAAAAATGCTCGATTCACTAAGCAAGCTCCAGGTCTCTAACGATTCGCTCGCGTTAATATTCGATAAAGTACTCTCTAATGTCATAGAGCGTAGCAGGAAGGTGAATTATGGCCTGGCACAGCGCGAACAAAGGCTGTTGGATGAGAACCGTGTACTCTCCGACAGGCTGCGGACCCTACTTACCTCTGTAGAAAAAGAATTCCTTGAAAAATCATATGCAAAGATCGAGGAATCCCGGAACTCAATTTCGGCCACAGTGAAAAAGATGGCGTGGGTTGGGGCAATAACCCTGTTCTTTTTTATTGTATTTGCCTGGATCATTATCAGGGACCTTACTTCAAACCAAAATTATCGCAGGCAGTTGGAACTCCTTAACCACGAGAATCAAGAGCTCCTCCGTACCAAGACCATGCTTATGGCAGCGGTAACCCATGACCTGCAAACGCCATTAGGCAGCATCATCGGATTTCATGACCTTATCAGGGACTCGGGCGTAACAACCCGGCAAGGGCAATACCTTGGGAATATCAAACAATCTGCCGATTACATCCTGAAGCTGGTAAACGACCTGCTCGATTTTTCGCGGCTCGAGAACAACCGTTTTGCTATAGAGCGATCATCTTTTAATGTTAAGAACATTATTGAGGGCACCTGCATGGCGCTTTCGCCAATGGCACAAAAAAAGGACATTGAGCTCAATTGGGACATAGACGAGAGGCTCGACCGCAACTATATTGCCGATCCCTATCGTATAAAGCAGGTGCTGACCAACCTTATAAGCAATGCTGTTAAATTCACGAGCGATGGGTCGGTAGAAGTTACCGCGAAGATAGAAGGTTTCGACATACTAATTTCGGTACTGGACACCGGCATAGGCATTGCCCCTGAAAAGCATGATGAAGTATTCAGGGAATTTACACAGGCTCACGCCGGTATCGAAAAAAAATTTGGGGGTACCGGCCTTGGGCTTACCATTTCAAAACGCATCATTGAATTGCTCGGGGGGACCATTACCCTTGAAAGCGCCGAGGGGCAGGGTTCAATATTTACCATTTCCATACCATGCATTGCAGGTAAAAATGATATGCCTGCCGTTAGCGCAGCTGTTGCTGAAAACAATATATCTTCTTTAAAAGACAAGCGTATCCTGGTCGTGGATGACGACAGCACACAGCTAACATTAATGAAAGAATTGCTCGGTAACTATGCAGCATACGTGCGCACAGAGATCAATCCTTCTGCAATTATCCCTGTTTTGGAAAAAGACAGTTTCGATATAGTATTGACCGATATCCAAATGCCTTCGATGGATGGATTCGAAGTACTTGCAGCGATAAGGCAGCATGCCGATCCGTTTATAAAAGTATTACCTGTTATTGCATTATCAGGCAGGCGCGACCTTACCGAAGATGATTTTCTTGGCAGGGGTTTTACGGCACACCATCCTAAGCCCATAAAGTTCGAAGAACTTCTTGAACTCTTGAAAAGGCTTTTTGGCGACAAAATACAGCCTAAGCCAAAAACCGAAGCCCGCGTTACATCTGGCAAGCCCTACAGCCTCGAGAGCCTTTCGCAATTTACCAATAACGACCCGGACTCGTTGAGGACCATCATACTTACATTTACAGCGAGTGCCAAAAGCAATTGTGAAGAACTGGCAGATGCGGCATTGAACAGCGATGGGCGCCAGTTGGCAGAGACCGCCCACAGGATGATACCTATGCTGAAGCAGATGGAGGTGAATGAGATAGCAGCACTGCTTATTCCGTTGGAAGATAAGTCTATAGATATCGACTGGTCGCAGATGCCCGTATATGTACAGGTTATTTGTGAAAAAATGGATGTGCTGTGCCGTGCTCTTGAAAAAGAGGTGGCCTAAAGTTCAATGTTGTAAAGCTTAAGCTTGTTGTACAATGTCTTTCGGTCAATGTCCAGTAGTATTGCGGCTTTCGATTTGTTGTAGTTGGCTTTTTCCAGCGCATGCCTTATGGCTTCTTCCTCATTGTTTTTGGAATATCCCGACAAAGATCCTTCGGTTTTTGAAGCCTCCAGCATTTCGTGGGGCAGTACATCAATATGAATGGTGCCCGATCTTTCAAGGAGTACGGATCGCTTAATGATGTTCTTCATTTCACGCAGGTTGCCGGGCCAACCATAGTTTTTGAACAACGAAGTAACTTCGTCATCAAAGCCTTCGATGTTTTTTTCAAGATCTTCATTGGCCTGAGCCAAAAAATGGTTGGCGAACACCATAATATCCTGTTTACGTTCGGCAAGGCGGGGTACTTTTATGCAGAATTCATTAAGCCTGTGGTACAGGTCTTCCCTGAAGTCGCCACGCTTTACTGCGTCTGCGAGGTCTTCGTTGGTAGCGGCCACCACGCGTATGTCTACGGTTATCTCATTATTGCTGCCTACCGGTTTTATCTTGCGTTCCTGCAAGGCCCTTAGTAATTGCACTTGTACTTCGTAGCTGAGGTTGCCCACCTCGTCTAAAAAGAGCGTACCACCATTGGCGGCTTCAAAGTGCCCCGTCTTGTCATTTATGGCCCCGGTGAATGAACCTTTAAGGTGACCGAAGAACTCGCTCGATGCAAGCTCTTTGGGTATGGCACCGCAATCTACGGCAATGTAAGGATGTGCTGCCCTTTTGCTTTGCGAATGGATGGAATGCGCAATGTGTTCTTTACCTGTGCCGCTGTCGCCAATGATAAGCACCGACATATTGGTCGGCGCTACAAGATCGATGTGCTCCTGGAGCCTCATGGCATCGCCGCTGATTCCTTTTACAAATGGAAGCGTCTTTTGGTTGGCTGAAGTCTTTTTGGTTTCAGTTGGTTTTCCGCCCGGTCTTTTTTGTAATGCCATCCCAATGGTGTGGAGTATCTCATCGGGGTTAATGGGTTTGCCAACATAGTCGAACGCGCCCTGCTTCATGGCGTTCACAGCTGTCTTGATGTCTGTATATCCTGTCATCAGTATCACCTGCGTTTCCATCGAGCTTTCTTTTGCTGTTCTAAGCACATCCAGCCCGTCGCTGTCCGGCAGCCTGATGTCAGTAAGTACAACATCAAAAGTTTGTGATCTTAGGGCTTCTTCCGCTTCACGGGCCGTAAATGCATTAAATGCTTCAAAACCTTTCTTTTGCAGAAAAGTCTTAAGCATTACGCAAAAAGCGGTATCATCGTCTACGACCAGTATTTTGGGAATCATTAGCTAATGGAATAAATACAAAAGTAAGTGATCTGTGCCTTGTATAATGTTAAGGAAAAACAAAAGGAGGCTTTTGAGCCTCCTTTGCCGAAGAATAAATTCTTCAAATCACCTTACTATATGCTTTTTCTATTTCACTTCATCTTTTATGAATTCACCTGTGCTTTTGTAAAAAGATGTAATATGCTTCCTTTCGTTGGAGAGTGACAGCCTAAAGCCGTCTTCTTCCGATATCCAGGCTTCATCCAGCAAAAAACCTTTATACCTTTTCGTCAGTGATCTCAATATGTCTGTTGGTACTGCTGTAATACCTATCTCTTTATAATCGCCCTGTGCGAAAGCCAGGGCCCTTTCTCTTTCATTTGACGTAGCGCCTGCATTTGCCGAAAGCGTCAGGATACTTATCATGGTAATTAACAACCGTTTCATATCGTTCAGCAATTACATCGTTACGATTAATTATATGAAATAATCGTACCATTTAGGATAGTACCTGTTTGGCGATTGTAAGTTGCTGAAAATTAAATGTTTTTTGGTTTTAGCTTTAAATGTCGAAATGTGGAATTCTACAACCTGCTGTAGAATTTCTACAGTTTTTCCACATTAACGCTTCATCGCAAAATGTCCCCTGTGCACTTCACCGTCATCCCGTGTAACCACAAACCAGTAGTCGGTAGAAGGGAGTGCCCTGCCGTTGTAAGTGCCATCCCAGCCTTCACTTTCGGGAGGGAATGATGTAATGAACTTGCCGTAGCGGTCAAAGATCTCGATCTCCATGTCAGGTTCAAGCATCGAGTAACGGATCCGCCAGGTATCGTTCACACCGTCGCCATTTGGGGTAAAGAATTTTGGATAATTGAGCAGGTAAAATGGTTGTATGGTAATGCCGCAACCATTCTTATCCCGTAGGTGCAGGTTATATATACCTGTCGCAAGGCCACCAAAATAAGGGCTGTCCTGATAATTTTCGCCATCAAGCGAGTATTCGTAATTTCCTGTACCTCCGGCCTGTATGGTTATGGAGTTGTGGTTATCGGACCAGTCGTCTGTATCAATAGCTATAATTTCCGGCAGTTGCGATGCGTTCACTATAATGTCGGTCGTCGTTGCGCATTCTACATTGCCATAAACCTTAGCTACAGACACCGAATAGACGCCCGGGGTTTCTACTTCTATAGAATTGGACGTTTCTCCGGTTGACCATTCGTAGGAGTCAAAACCCGGATCGGCGGTCAGGGTGACCGGGCCGCTGCCAACGCATACATATACTTCCTGATCCATTGTAAGTTGTGGGTATTCTGAAACCTGTAGCCCAAATGGCACAATGTCGTGGCAGATGGTAATATAATTGTGCACCACCCTCGCATAAATGGTTTGCGGGTTGCTGGTGTTGGTATATAAAGTCGGCAACGGTAATGTCCCTGCATCAGCATCCTCGGGAGTAGTATGGTAGGTAACGGTATAAGCATCGGGGCTTTGGCCATCGAGCACCCCCGCATTTTGCGTAGAGAGGTCGAACTCGAACGATGCGGGCTGCCCGGGCTCGATGCATTGCATCATGTTCCCGGGGTCATGCGCCACAGCCAGTTCCGGCAGCAGGTTGATATTCTCTGTCCTGCGCCCTATGTGCCCGCATGCATCCTCTACCACGAACTGGTAAGAGCCTGTGGGGAGGTTGGTAAATATATTATTCGTTCCGTTATCTATAAAGAAGGGCAGGCCATCCTTTTTATCGATACGGTATTGCAGTGGCTCCAAACCTGTGGCTTCTACATAAATATCATCGGTATTAGGGAGGCAGGAGATGTTGTAGATGTTCTCGATGTTCACCCCGTCATAGTAATTGAAATCGCCAAGAACTTCATAACATAATTTTGAAGAAGTCCCTGTCCCGACCGTTTCAAATGCTTTTACGATCCTGAAAGCCCCAAAATACAACAGGTTTATCGTAGTCTGGTTATTCGGCAGCGCCATCGAGTTTTCGGCAGCCGGCAAGGTACCTTCGGTGTAAACAATTCCGGTGTCAGGATGGCCCCATTCGCCGGGTACGTTGGGGTTTTCCCTTTGCAGCCAGTATCCGGGCAAACCGGCAGATGTATCGGCATCAAACATTTCTATGTTAAAGGAACTGCAATTGGGGTCGAATAAGAACGGAGTCCCGCCCATGGGCAAATACCCCGTGATCGTTACCGATACCGTGCGTTGTATACCGCATATGTCTGTGCCGTGGAAAGTGTAGTTGCCTATAGGGAGATTGTCCATATAGAAAATTCCGCCGGGTGTTATGTTGGCCGAAACATCATAAGGCAGCGTATGTTCAAATGCATCCGGCGCTGCAATGACAGTTAGTGCCGTAAGCCTTCCGTTGCCGCTGGAAACCCTTGCCGCGCCTATTCCTACAGTACAATCTGCAAAAGCGGTAGCGGTAAAATCCTGCTCGGTAAATGCAGGGACCTCCACAATGATGTCTTCATAAAGGATCCCGCAATCATCAGTGAGGTTAAGGGTATAAAATCCCAACGGGAGATCGGTGACCACAAGTGTTCCCGATCCATTGATGAAGCCTGAAACATTGTTTGGCAGCGCGGGAGTATATGTCGGGGGTGCAGCGGTTATTTCGGCAAAAACCACCTCACGCTCGGGTATCGATGCGATAATGCGGCCAAACAGGGAATAGCAGCCATTGTTGCGGCCTGTCGCGTTGGGCTCAGGTACAATGTATTCTACAGTGAATGAATGTGTCCCTGTCCTTCCGCAGGCATCGGTAACTACTGCAGTGTAATCGCCTTCGGGCACTGGCTGGCCTTCGCCTCCAAATGAGACTGGGCCTTCGCTGAATGGTCCGGGAAAAGATGTACTGAATGCTTGGGGGTTAAAACCAGCCGGTGCTGTTGGGAATGCAAGCGTAAAAGGCGGCATGTAATTGGAAACGTCCAGTGTAAGGTAAAACTGCCCGCAGGGTATAGGTGGCAGGCTGTGGGTTATTTCAGGAAATGGAGTTACCGACATGCCTGTGCTGCCGTACTGCATACCACAACTGTTCGTTACCTGTAAGTCGTATGTGTAGTCCTGTCCCGGTATGATGGGGAACTCATGCGAGAACTCCAATAGGGAAGGGGCTCCCGAATCGAAATGCATAATTTCCACAATGGGGTCGCCGCCCGGCACATTGATCGTGTAGGTAATTGTGAGAGGATAGCTTATTACAGTTCCCGGAGGATAGGATATGGTATTGGTAATGTTTACTATATCACAAGTGCCGGAAAGCATTTCATCAAAAATAGGTGCCGAAACTTCCGGCTGGCCCGGTGTTATGACAAGTGTATAGGTAGTAACCACTGCCTGGCCGCAATTGTTGAATACCCTGATATTGTATTGGCCCGCCGGAAGATCATGAAATATATTTGAATCCTGTAACGGCCGTTGCACAGGTCCGGAAATGATCTCGTACTGGGAAGCAATACCGCTAATTGTTGTGATCTCTACCTGTCCGCCCGCTGAGCAGTTGTGGGTAGATGAACTTATGCTGTAAGTTAAAGGATCTATAAGATCTTGTATTACGACCTGGGTCTCCTGAATGCTTGTGTCAAGACCCAGGGTCTGTAGGGCAACTATAGTGTAGGTTCCTGCGCTTAATCCGTCAACGTTAAGGTTTGGAGAGGATGATATGGGAATGGTCATATCTGGATCATGGTATACTGTGAACAACAATGTCGAACCGGGGACCGTATTTTGTGTAGTAAAGTTAAGCGTGCCATTTCCGGGGCACGTTTCGTGCTCTATTGCGACGTCGAGGTTAAAGGCAGGAAGTTGGGCGTGTGCCGATGATCCGATGATCATCATTGCCACGAATATCAGGTACTTCATGAGGACATGATGCCTATATCGACTGGATATGAATACTTGTTTAAGGCTCATAGCTGCATTATGAGTTGCTTTATTATGACAATATTAACTAAAAAAGATCACAAAAAATGCAGCAGGCTGGTTTTTTAACTAAATAAATCGTTTTATCCTTAACAAAATTTTATTAAGAATGGAAAGTGCACTTTTGCCATTATATAACTAATCAGTAAACAGTTGTCGGGCAAAATGCCCTACCATTACAATTCTGTTTTAAGTTATATTTTGTGAGATTGGAGTGAGTTTGGTAAATACTACTGAAATATTTGTATAAAATATATAGTTGGTATTTTATTCCTCTCTGTCCTTTTCCTTCAGGCAACGTCCTCTCGGTGAATCAGACTCATGGAGCACGGTCTCAGAATGGAGGAATTCTGATGCTTTTGCTGAATCTTTCACCTTAACAGCACTGCGGTTTGACATTTCTGCCTCAAATGCGGTTAGTACGCTTTCCCTAAGCCCTGCCTTTTTCCATTCGGAATTCCTGCAACCTCTCGCGATCGCCCTTGCCAGTAGTAAAGCGTCAAGTAGTGCCTGGTTCGCTCCCTGTCCTTTAAAAGGGCTCATTGGGTGGGCCGCATCACCAATAAGCGTTACAGTCCCGGCATTCGTTAGTAATTCATCGCTGAGCAATTCCCTGTCATATACGGGATATCCGGAGATCAGGGCTTCCGGCGTAGCTGCTATGATCTGCGGAATGGGATCGTGCCATTGGGTCCTGAGGCAAGCCTCTTCTTTAAGCGCGTGGGCTCCTTTAGCGCTTAATGCCTTAGCCTTATCTTCCTGCATTAGGAAACTAAGTTGCCACATCACAGAGTTTGCAGTATAAGGCATCACGTAAATACGTTCATTCCCATTTGCCGTCTGGAACACTGTTGCCGAATCTAGTAAAGGGCTGTCAATATCTTTCAGGTCATTCAACTGGCAGATACCCAATATCACAATACAATCCAGATAGCGCAAGGGAGCGCTGTCCTCACCGATAAGTAACCTTCGCACTGCGCTGCGTATACCATCGGCTCCCACTACAAGGTCTGCTCTTGACGTCTTCATTTCGCCGTTTGCGTAAAATGTTAGTTCCATACCTCCGTCTTCATGTTCCTTAAGATCGGTAAGCCGGTGATCCCATCGTATCGCATCATCTCCCCCCAGCTGATCCACCAAAGCCAGGCGTAGGGATTGCCTTGCGATATGCATATTGGAACGTTTTGCCGGTTTTACATCATCTGTTCGCAGCCATTTCCTAGCACCCCATTCACCGATCACTTTCCCTTCGGTAGTATGTACCAAGTGCCTTGTTGAGATAACAGCTTCTTCTAATGAAACAATACCTAATCCTGCCATTGCTTTACCAGCTTGTTGCAGGGTGAGCCCATAACCCTGCGAGCGAGCGTGAATGTCGCTGTCGCGTTCATATAGGATATAAGGTATGCCACGGTGCAGGCATGCCACAGCCAGTGCTACACCTCCAATACCGGCTCCAATAATTGCGATATGAGGATATTTCTCTCTATCTGCTCCGCGAAGCATACCGGAAACCAACCCTGTTCCCTTACAGCCCTGGCATGGGTATAAGTGTCCTTTAGGCCCAAGGGGTGGTGTGCCGTCGCCTTTTGTTTCATATTCCTGTAAATCTGTTTGGTATTGGATACGCTGTTTCCTGCTGATCCCTTTGCTTTTTTTGCCGTGTCCCTGGCATTCCGGGCAGGCAGTCCACCTCACTACTGCATTATCTGCTTTTTTCATTGATAATCTTCCCATTTATGGCAGTTAGGCAAATTTAAGTAAATTATGCCATGCAGCTATTTTGGAATAATACTGATATGTAGGATAAAAAAAATCGCGATCACCTGAATGATCGCGATTTGTGTGACCACGATGGGATTCGAACCCATACGCCTTGCGGCACCACCCCCTCAAGATGGCAAGTCTACCAGTTTCTCCACGTGGCCAATATAATCTCAAATAAAAAAAGTTAAGCTTGCAGTGTTGCGGCTTAACTTTTCGTGACCCGGCTGGGATTCGAACCCAGGACCCCATCATTAAAAGTGATGTGCTCTACCAGCTGAGCTACCGAGTCGTTGCATTAGGAAATGTAAGGTCTTTGTGACCCGGCTGGGATTCGAACCCAGGACCCCATCATTAAAAGTGATGTGCTCTACCAGCTGAGCTACCGAGTCAATAAATTCATTCCCTGAATGCGGGTGCAAATATACGGATGTATTATTAATTATTCAAAGCGAAATTATTATAAATTTGAGTTTTTTTTGATTAAATTATTCAACGCCTTAATTTGTAAGGCTTTATTGCTATGAAGAAGATACTCTTGTGCGGATATATGGCTTCGGGAAAGTCAACAGTCGCCCAATTATTGGGTAAAACAGCGGGTTTAAAGACATTTGACCTTGACGAAATAATTCAAAAAAAGACCGGAAAAACCATCCCTGAGATCTTTGCGGCAGATGGGGAGATAAAATTCCGAAGGCTTGAACATGAAAATCTAAATGAACTCATGCATATTGATGAAGGCTTCGTTCTCAGTCTCGGTGGCGGTACGCCATGCTATGCCAATAATCATCTTTTCCTGCAGCAGGACGATGTAGTGTCAGTTTACTTAAAAACAAGCATAGAGGAGCTTATATTTCGACTGAAGCGGCAGGGTGGAGGAAGGCCGCTGCTGGATAACCTGGCCGCTGACGAGATGCATGAATATGTGGCCAAGCATTTGTTTGACCGCAGCTATTATTACCACCAGGCAAAACACGTAATTGCTACAGATGGTAAAAGCCCCGAAGATATCGTTAACCAAATAATGAGCCTGTATTAATCCTCAAGGTAGGCGCACTGCTCATTTTCGCTCAGGACGACCTGTACGCGCTCTCGTAGGGATGTAGATAATGAGAGCCCCTTAAAATCGGCTTTTACAGGATATTGTTTGTGATTGCGGTCTACCAGTACAGCCGTCTTGAATTTCTTTAGCGGTACATCGAGAAAATGCTTTATCCCGTAAATGAGTGTAGCCCCGCTGTTCAGCACATCGTCGATCAGTACAAGCGATCTGTTTGTATATTCTGCCGGGGTAAGCGATGTCTCGATCTCATCCAGCGGATTGTCCTTGTTGATCCTTACTTCGCAAAGCGTTACTTCGAACGGTGCTATTTTCTTAAGTTCGGTGGCGATCATCTGCGTAAATAAGTAGCCGCTGTTAGCTATGCCCGCCAACACAATTTCATTCTCGTCAGGAAACGTTTCATATATCTGGTAGGCAATGCGCCTCGTTTTATGGGCAATTTCCTGTTGGGTAAGAATGATGTTTTTCATGGGATAATGCTATTAAAAGTGTAAGGTGATCATTAGTTTTCATCTGGTCCGATAATGTCATCAAAGTCATCACCGTAGTCGTCCAGGTCGCGTCGGTCTTTTTTGGTAGGCCTGCCGGTCCCTTTGGCACGGTAATGTTCTTTGGTCAGGCGCAACATTTCCAGGTGTTCAAATGATTCCTGCGGGGTCTCATCCTTACGGTAAATGTCTACCAGTTTTGGCCCTACGCGGCTCTTGGGTATGTCGAGCACGGCCAGGATGTAGTTTATCTGGTCGCGGCGCACGGTTATCTTATCCGATGGGAATATATCCCTCGATGCTTTAGCCTGTTGCCCATTAACTGTAACATGTCCTTTTTGTATGGCCTGGGTGGCAAGGCTGCGGGTTTTGTAGTAGCGTGTACACCACAAATATTTATCGATCCTCATACTAATTCCTAAAAATCGTTGTTATAATGCCATACAAAAATAAAGGAAAATTGTATCTTGCGCCATTAAAAAAAATTAAAATGAACAGAATTTCTAAGGCTTTTTGCCTTGTATCCTTACTCACGATATTTGCAGCCTGTAAAAAGGATGACGGTGCCAACGTAGCCCCGCCAAGGGACTATGCGGTGCAATATGCCACAGAGAAAGTTGAGATAGAAGATTACCTGAAAACACATTATATTACTGTAGATGCTAACTTTGATGTTGTTTTTACCAAGATACAGACCGGAGGTACCCAAACCTCTATTTGGGACCAGACCGAATACCCGCTGCAGAGCAAGATCGTAAACAGTAATAATGTTGACTATACTGTTTATTATATAGTATTGAGCGAAGGCATTGGCCAGTCGCCGACACGTGCGGATAACGTACTTACCGCATACAGGGGCATATTGCTCGATGGTACACAGTTTGACTATACACCTTTCCCGCAAACACAGTCGCCGCTTATTTCGTCGATAGAAGGATGGCAGGAGATCATTCCGCTATTTAAAACCGGCGAGTATATTGACATCCCTAATAGCCCGGACCCGCCTTCGTTCCAAAACTTTGGCTCCGGTATCATGTTCCTTCCTTCAGGGCTTGGTTACTATAACTCAGGTCGTGGACTTATTTCTGCCTATGATTCGCTGATATTTACCTTTAAGCTGTATGATCTCGAATATACCGACCTTGATGGGGACGGGATCCTCAATAAAGATGAGACCGTTGCGGGTACAGATATTGACGATTACGATACTGACGGTGACGGAGTGCCAAATTATAAAGATGCGGATGATGATGGAGATGGTTATTTCACTAAAGATGAGATCACTATACCTAGTTCAGATCCTGTCGAATACTATGATTTCGACGCAATACCTACGTGCAATGGCGGTACGTTGAAAAAGCACTTAGATCCTTCCTGCCATTAATGACCAGGATATATAAATAACGATCCCGATGTTGTAAAAGGCATCGGGATCTTTGTTTGTTACAAGGCAATAAAAAGGTCCCGCTCATTTCTAAGCGAGACCTGGTTAATAGCAATGGGGAGAATTTATTTCTTCCTCCTGATCGCTTTCTCAGCGGCTTCAACGATCGCCTCATTGTTTAGCCTGTATTTTTCCATAAGCTGGTCCGGTGTGCCCGATTCGCCAAAGCTGTCATTTACAGCTACGAACTCCTGTGGTGCAGGGTGGTTTAGCGACAATGTGCGTGCCACGCTTTCACCAAGGCCTCCAAGGATATTGTGCTCTTCGGCTGTTACCACACAGCCTGTTTTGGAAACCGACTTCAGTATCGCTTCCTCATCAAGCGGCTTGATAGTGTGAATGTTGATCACTTCCGCAGAAATGCCTTTTGCCTCCAGAGCCTCAGCAGCAACAAGTGCTTCCCAAACCAGATGACCTGTAGCGATGATGGTTACATCTGTGCCTTCATTAAGCAATACGGCTTTTCCGATAACGAACTCACCGCCATCGGGTGTAAAGTTTGGTACTGCCGGCCTTCCGAAACGCAGGTATACCGGTCCGTGGTGCTCAGCGATCGCAATGGTTGCGGCTTTTGTCTGGTTGTAGTCGCATGTATTGATAACCGTCATTCCCGGAAGCATCTTCATAAGGCCGATGTCTTCCAGTATTTGGTGGGTCGCACCGTCCTCACCCAGGGTAAGCCCTGCGTGCGACGCGCATATTTTTACGTTCTTGTCAGAATACGCTACCGACTGGCGGATCTGGTCATAAACCCTTCCGGTAGAAAAGTTCGCGAACGTTCCTGTAAACGGTATCTTTCCGCCAATGGTCATACCGGCTGCCATGCCTATCATATTGGCCTCGGCAATACCCACCTGGAAGAAACGCTCCGGATGGTTCTTTTTAAAGTCGTCCATTTTCAGCGACCCGATAAGGTCAGCACAAAGGGCAACCACATTTTCATTGGTTTGTCCCAGTTCGGTAAGGCCGGCGCCAAAACCCGAACGGGTATCTTTATTTCCTGTATTTGTGTATTTTTTCATTTTTTTTCATTTAAGATTTAAAGATTGAAAATTTAAGAAGCATTATGCTTAGATCTTTAAATCATTCAATTTTAAATCTTTTAATAGTCACCAAGTGTTATCGCATTCTGTGCAAAGGCAAGCTGCAGCTGGTCGTCGTTAGGCGCTTTGCCGTGCCATGCGTGCGTGTGCATCATATAGTCAACGCCATTGCCCATCTCTGTATGCAGCAATACGCAAACCGGTCTTCCTTTGCCTGTGCGTTCCTTAGCTTCGGTCATTCCTTTGATGATGGCTTCGATATCGTTACCCAAAAGGATCTCGACCACATCCCAGCCAAAAGCAGTGAACTTAGCGTTCAGGCTGCCCATAGGAAGCACTTCGTCGGTAGGCCCGTCGATCTGTTTGCCGTTCACGTCGATGGTAGCGATGATGTTGTCTACTTTATAAGCCGATGCATACATTATGGCTTCCCAGTTTTGCCCTTCCTGAAGTTCTCCATCACCATGAAGGCTGTATATTAGGTGATCATCATTATTAAGCTTTTTAGCCTGGGCCGCGCCAAGGGCAACACTAAGCCCCTGTCCAAGCGAACCTGAAGCGATCCGTACGCCCGGAAGCCCTTCGTGGGTAGTAGGGTGGCCCTGAAGCCTTGAGTTGATAAGGCGGAAAGTAGCAAGTTCTGACACCGGGAAGTAGCCGCTGCGTGCCAGTACGCTGTAAAATACAGGCGAAATGTGTCCGTTGGAAAGGAAGAAGATATCTTCATTGATCCCGTCCATGTCAAAGCCTTCTTTGCGGTCCATCAAAACCTGGTAAAGGGCTACGAGGAATTCGGTACAGCCAAGAGATCCGCCCGGGTGGCCGGAATTTACGGCATGCACCATGCGTAGGATGTCCCTTCTTACCTGTGTGGTTAAGTCGTTAAGTTGTTGTGTGTTAGGTTTCATTTGCAAAATTAAAATTAAACTTGCGCAAAAGTACTTTTAATTTTGTCGACTGGCAACAGGTTTGAGCCGGGAATTATATGAATTACACAAAATTGTAAAGGATGAGTGAAGCTGAACCTTCCTGTAATAAGGCAAGCCTGAACTTTGCTATATGAAATAATAAAAAAACTGTTCGATAAGCGATCACGCCCATAGAACAGTTTCGGAATATGTGGTACGTTTCTCCTGAGGGAAAAGGCTATTGGAACAAAGAGAGTATCTCTTTCTTGGCCTTGCCTAATTTCTGCTCAAGCTTTCCCCACATTTCATCTTCTTTGCCTTCCTCGTAGGTAACATCGTCATCCGTAAGTTCAGCATATTTCTGTTTCAGTTTTCCTTTGAATTCGTCCCAGCCACCCTGGATCTCAGTTGAATTTGGCATGATGTGTATTTTAGTTGTTTTCTGTTTAGTAAAATTACGACCCGTTTTGCCAAATTGGTGATAAGGAAATGATAAAGCTATGCTAAATGTTCCCTCCTATTCTCCAGTATCATATAGAATTGTACCCCAAACAATACAGATGCCATTACCAAATGCACGCTCTGCATGCCGAAAGGGAAGTCAAGGTAGTACATCGCAATACCCGAAGCGATCTCTGCAGCCAGCAGCCACATTACCCAGGTAGTTTTGGCGTAGCCAAGGTGCAGCTTCCTGTTGCGCAGGTATAGCCACAGGTTGATCCCCAACACCACGAACGAAAACGTGCGGTGGAAATAAAATGCTACCAGAGGGTTATCCAGAACGAGGTCCATGTTCTCATACCCCAGCATTTTTACACGCTCGTCCACGAACTGGCGCACCTGGGTGCCCAGCACTACCTGCACCAATGTGAGCGCAAGGGAGATCCATAATAAGGTTTTAAAAAGCCTGTCCTTCTTGAGTACGGGCAGATTGGATGAAACGTTCTTTGCTTTGTCGAGTATGTAGAGGATAAGCCCGGCAATGACCAGTGCCATGACCATGTGTATGGTGATCTTTACGGGGTTGAGTACGCTGTACACAACTGTAGCTCCCAGCCATGCCTGGAAGCCCATCAGGAATACGCATAGCCACGATAGCAGTATTATGCTTGATCGGGTTTTCCTGAATGCTGATACCGAAAGTACTGCCATGCCAAATACCGCCATGCCCGCCAAGGCGCCCGCAAGCCTGTTGATGTATTCTACCCAGGTATGTACCGGATTGAACTCGGCATAGTCATGCTTAGTATACATCTCCCATTTACTACCCTCATATTCGGTTCCGGTGGTAAAAGTTTCTTTCGCTACCCACAGCTTTTCATCCTTAATGATCACCTGCCCCTTGTGGAACTCATGGTTGGCCGACCACTGCAATTCTGAAATATCAGTAGGGGGTATATAGTAGCCAAAACACCTCGGCCAGTCGGGGCAGCCCATACCAGATCCGGTCATGCGTACGAGCGCACCTGCGACGATCACGAGGTACACGAGTACCAGTGATATTTTTGTAACCTTTATGAAAAGCTTTTGCATCGTAAAAATTTATTGCGAATTACGGACACAGCCGTAATATATTATATGATGTAGGTCACATTTGTGTCAACGTAAAGCTCGTCGTTACCGTCATTGCGAGCGTAGTTTACAGAGCGCGGCAATCTTTCTATGTAAACTGTTTTTTCTGAGCAAAAAGATTACTTAGTCGTTCCTCTTCGCAACGACAGGACGCACCTGCAACCCTGAACTCAATACTACGAACCCGCAACAACCAGTCCCATCTTCCCGGCCTTCTCCAGCATGAATTTGTGGGCCGCTTCATATTCGTTGGGGATCTCGCCTTCCAGTATCGCTTCCTTTATTGCTTCTTTTAGCGTACCGATCTCCCTGCCGGGGGTAAGCCCGAATGTTTCCATGATCTCTTCGCCGGTGATCGGTGGCTGGAAATTACGCACATGGTCGCGCTCTTCTACCTCTACTATCTTTTGGCGTACGATCTTGAAGTTATTATGGTACTTTTTAAACTTATTCGGGTTCTTGGTCGTGATGTCGGCCTCGCACAGTGTCATCAGGCTTTCAATGTCCTCACCGGCATCAAAGACCAGCCTGCGGACGGCAGAGTCGGTCACTATATCCTCTGACAACACAATAGGGCGCGAACTAAGCATTACCATTTTCGATACGAACTTCATCTTTTGGTTCATTGGCATGTGCAGGCGCTCAAACAGCTTTTTTACCATCTTGCTGCCCACAAATTCATGCCCGTGAAAAGTCCAGCCTACTTTTTTGCTGAATTTCTTTGTGGGCGCCTTGCCTATGTCGTGCAGCAGTGCGGCCCAGCGCAGCCACACATCATCAGTATTGGGTGCTATGTTATCCACCACCTCAAGGGTGTGGTAAAAGTTGTCCTTGTGCTTTTGGCCTTCCACTTCCTCAACGCCTTTTAATGCGGTAAGCTCGGGCAGGATGATGTCCAGCAATCCCGTTTGGTGAAGAAGCAAAAAACCTATGGATGGTACAGGAGCTGAGAGGATCTTATTCAGTTCGTCGACAATGCGCTCGCCCGATATGATCCTTATGCGTTCTTTATTACGCGCTATGGCCTTTAGCGATCTTTCTTCAATGGTAAAGTTGAGCTGTGTTGCGAAGCGGATGCCGCGCATCATCCTGAGCGGGTCGTCGCTATAGGTTATATCCGGGTCGAGGGGCGTGCGGATGACTTTATTCTGCAGGTCGTCGATCCCGTTAAAAGGGTCGACCAATGCGCCAAAGTTATTTTCATCCAGCGAAAGCGCCATTGCATTAATGGTAAAGTCCCGTCGGTTCTGGTCATCTTCCAGCGTGCCGGTCTCCACGTGTGGGTTACGGCTGTCTTCGGAATATGATTCTTTGCGTGCGCCAACAAATTCAATGTCAATATCCTCAAATTTGAGCATTGCGGTACCATAGGTTTTGAACACCTGTACCTTCGGTTTTTTAGGCAATAACGACGAAACCTTTTGAGCCAGGTCAATACCGCTGCCAACGGCCACAATATCGATGTCTTTTTTAAAGTCGCGTTTTAGAAGCAGGTCGCGCACAAACCCGCCTATCACGTAGCTTTTTACGTCAAGCTCTTTTGCTGCCTGCGAGGTTATGCTAAAAATTTTATTTTTAAGGGCTTCCTTGTATGAAGTACTATTTTCCATTTAGGGTCGAATCACTTTTACCTGCAAATTATTCCCCAGCTTAATGATGGCCGAAGGTTTGGCAGATACTTTTTCACGGTGCAAATTTACGACATAGTCTACGCCGTCCAAAATATGGTGGTCTATTTCTTTGAAAGAAGTGGGTGTAGGCCTTCCGCTGATGTTGGCCGATGTGGATACCAATGGCTTTCTCATGCGCTCCATCAGTTTAAAGCAGAAAGGCTCTGTTACCAAACGTATGCCAAGGGTCTTGTCTTCAGCAATGATGTTAGGCGCCACATTACGCGGGTTGTCGAGTATCAGGGTGGTGGGTTTTTCGCTCAGGTCGAGTATCTGCCAGGCTACTTCGGGGATATCCTTAAATACATTGTGCATCATGCGGTCGCTGTTCATCAGTACGATCATGCTTTTGCTTTCTTCACGCTGTTTAAGGGCGTATATTTTCTTTACGGCCTCAGGGTTGGTCGCGTCGCAGCCAATACCCCAGACCGTATCGGTAGGATAGAGGATAATGCCGCCGTTTTTTATCGCCTCAAAGGCATTGTGTACTTCGGTATTTATATCAGGTGTGCTCATTTATAATTGTTTAGTGTGTCAACCACTTTTTTAATATCTTCATTTGCCATAACAGGACTTATCGGCAAACTCAAAACCTCCTCATGAATTTGTTCCGTGATCGGGAAGTATAAATGATGAAGTTCAGGGTATGCGTCCTGCCTATAGGGAGGGATGGGATAGTGGATAAGCGTTTGTATGCCATTATCTTTTAAATACCCCTGTAGCCTGTTGCGTTCTTTGGTACGAATGACGAACAGATGCCAAACGTGTTCCTTTTCTTCTTCAGGGAGCTGTGGCAGGATGATCTCAGGATTGGTTATGCCTTCCAGATAGTATTTTACAACCTCCCTGCGTTTTTCATTCTCCGCATCAAGGTACTGCAGCTTTACATCCAGCACGGCAGCCTGTATCTCATCCAGCCTCGAATTGAGTCCCTGGTATTTGTTCACATATTTCTCTTCCGACCCGTAATTCGCCAGCGCCCTGATAGTTTTGGCCAGTGCATTGTCGTTGGTTGTTACAGCACCGCCATCGCCTAACGCACCGAGGTTCTTGCCCGGATAAAAGCTATAACCAGCCGCGTCGCCGAGGTTGCCGGTTTTTATGCCATTCCATTCCGCGCCAATGGCCTGTGCATTGTCCTCTATTATTTTCAGGTTATGCTTTTTTGCCAGTACTTTAAGTTCTTCAGAAAATACCACACGCCCGTACAGGTGTACGATCATGATGGCTTTTGTTCTAAAAGTAATGGCCGCTTCTATTTTAGAAATGTCTATATTAAAGTTGTCAATGTCCGGCTCAGCCAAAACAGGCACAAGGCGGTTATCGGTTATTGCAAGTATCGAAGCAATGTAGGTATTGGCAGGTACGATCACTTCGTCGCCTTCTTTCAACACTCCTAGTTCCATATACGCTTTCAGTATCAGGCGCAGCGCATCCAGACCGTTGGCTACGCCTATCGCATTTTTGCAGCCTGTGTATTCACAAAGGTTGGCTTCGAACTGCTTTACCTCGTCGCCCAAGAGGTACCATCCGCTCCTGAAAACCTTTAGGAGCCGGGCTTCGATCTCCTGTTGATGCAGGAGATTTACTTTTTGCAGGTCGAGGAACTTTACCATTTTACTGAATTTACAAAACAAAAATATAGAAACTTTATAGACAACGCCATTAAAAAACAATTCCTTTGCTTTTTGTTGTATTTCAGGCAGACTGATTTCACTACATTTGCGCAACTAAAAACGATGTATGAGGTTACTACAGGTTACGGCATCCAAAGGCTGGCGCGGGCACGAGCAAAAGATCATCTATTTGTATGAGGCTTTCCGTGATCTGGGCTATGTAGAGGACCAATGGATCGTGTGCGTGAGGGATTCTGAGATACACAAAGTAGCTTTAAGCAAGGATATGCAGGTTATCGCATTGGACTACACCGGCGAGTACGACCTCAAATTTGCAAAAGCGCTGAAAAAAATAGCCGACGAAAATAGGGCCGATATCGTATTTATCCACAACAGCGAGTCACATACACTGGCTGTGCTGTCATCGTTATTATACGGACTGAAGATTCCACTCGTGCTGTGCCGTACGCTCATCAAACGGGTGGATACCAACTTCCTCCGCAAATGGAAATATAATTACAAGGGCATCAAAAAGATCATCTGCGTATCGCAGCCCGTGGTCGAAGTGCTCAAATATGCAGTGAAAGACCACAGCAAGCTTTGTGTAGTGGGCAGCGTGACCGACATTAATAAGTTCCAGCACATTGATACCGGGATCTTGCGAAAAGAGTTCAACATTCCCCAAGACGTGAAGATCATAGGGAATATTGCGGCCTTTACCGCCATGAAGGACCTCTTCACCTGGGTGCGTACAGTGTCCGAACTTAAAAGCCGTGGCATTATGGCGGCCTACATTATCATAGGCGACGGCCCGCAGGAACCCGAAGTGAAGGCCTTGGCGCAGGAACTCGGGGTGTATGATGACATTATCTGGGCAGGTTTCCGAAAGGACATTCCGCAGGTGCTCCCGGAGTTCGATTTGTTCCTGTTCACCTCGAATAATGAACCCACGGGCGGTGTGTTGCTGGAATCCTACGCATGCCGTGTGCCTATCGTGGCCAACAATGCAGGCGGAATAGGTGAAGTGCTCATTCCGGGAGAGACAGGGCTAATGGCCGAAGTCGGCAATCCTGCTTCATTTGCGGACAAGGTGCAGGAACTGCTCTATAATGATGCATTACAAAAGAAATTTACAGATAATGGCTACGAATTCCTGAAGAATAATTTTACGAAGGAAGTGATCGCCAAAAAAATGTTCAACGAGCTCAACGAAGTATTAACCGCCTCCAAAAAATAACCATGAACTTTTTCAAAAGGAAATTTTACCGCTTTTATGTCGATTTTCTTAAAGGCTCAAATAACGACGTGAAGTATCTTAAGGCCCAGTACTATCTCAAAAATGAGCGAAAGCTGGATATAGACGACCCGAAGGAGTTTACCGAAAAGATACAGTGGCTAAAGCTGTTTTATTATACCGAAGCCTACAAAGATTTTGCCGATAAGTATGAAGTGCGCAAATATGTGAAGGACAAGGTAGGAGAGGGCGTACTTAATGAGATCTACGGGGTTTACGAGCATCCGGAAGAAATCGAACTTAATGACCTGCCGGAGAGTTTTGTGCTTAAGTGTACTCACGCCTCTGGGACCAACATTGTTGTAAAAAAGAAAAGCAGGCTTGACTGGCGCAAAGCTAAAAAACAGTTGAACAAGTGGCTAGCCGATAATTACTACAAAAAAAGCAGGGAACGCATATACAAGGACATCCAGCCCCGCATACTTGCCGAAAAATACCTGAGCGGACTGGCCGACGGCTCTATCATCGATTATAAATTCTATTGTTTTAACGGGAGGCCGGAGTATGTTTTGGTTAAGGTCGAAGAGAATGGTACCGATAAGAAATGCTATTATACCATGGATTGGGAAAAAGTATGGCCGGAGGAGAATATCACCAAGAGCTTTTTAGTGACTGATATACCAAAACCTTCTAATTTCGATGAGATGAGGGATGTGGCGGTAAAGCTCTCTCAAGGTTTTATTTTTGTGCGGGTCGACCTGTATTCTGTTAGTGGTAAAACCCTGTTTGGCGAAATGACCTTTTTCCCTACCGGAGGCATCAAGCGCCTGGCGGTGGAAAGATTGAATAAGGAAATGGGTGATATGATAAAATTGCCGGCGAGGTAATGCATTCTGCATAATCAGAAGACTTTGCGAAGTTGGTTATATAGTAAATGTTTGGCAAATATTCTTATGCGCTACTCTTTTTTATTTTTCTGTCCGCACTTTTGTAACCAATCAACAAGAATAAATATTGTAGGTGAGCTATAAATCCGTTAATAACTTTCCGTTTGTTTGGTTTAAAAGGTTGTGGCTTCATATTTGTTCCCCAAATATTTTCAATAATTCTGTTGCCTTTGCCATATCTGACGAAACGTTTATAAAACTCTATTAGTCCACCGTCAAAGTCATGAAATGCAATACTGTCAAAAGCATATGATAAATTCCCAAGTTGTGATAATCTTAGTCCGAAGTCAACATCTTCACCACCAGCAATCGTAATACTTTCATTGAAACCACCTATTGCAAAGAAGGTATCTTTCCAGACAAGTGCATTTGCAGTTATTAAATATTGAGGAACAAATTCGTGTATGTCGTTGTAAGTTTTTAAAGGAATCAATATTTCTTGACTTTCATAATACTGCGATAGATGGTCTGTTCCAAGTGCTTTTATATTACCAGCATAAGCAAGAGAGCCATTATCGGATGATAAATATCCTGTCAATAAAGTTTCTGTTGCAATACAATCGCTGTCATTAAATAGAAGCCATTGTCCAGTTGCATTCTTAGCCCCAAAATTTCTTGCAGATGCGGGGCCTGGCCTTTTACAACTTAAAAGTTTTATTGGTAATTCGCTGCTGTAGTATTTTTCAGCGATCTTTGAGGGGATAACCGAATTATTGTCGACAATAATAATTTCCTTGGGAAAATTGTGAGGCTTGTGAGTGGTAAAAATACTGTCAAGGTAGTTGTCAATACCTTTTTGATTGTCTTTAACTGGAATTATAATTGATATTTCGCTTGTCTTAATTGGTCCAGACGATTTCTTTGGCGTGTTCTTTTTATCAAAAAAGACTAATCGGCTTATTAATGTCATTATTTGTCTTTAAAAGAATAAATAAATTTGGAGGCTTAACCCAAGGTTGTAATTTTGAACTTGATTCACTTGGCTCGTTATTTTCTGAATTTGGCAGTATATCTCTGACATGAAAAAAGACCAGGACACCTTCGGACGCTCCCACAAAGTCGGAAGACTTCGCTGAGCAGCGAAATCAGCACGTTATTGGGCTTACTTCCCCTTCAACCTGTAAATACCCAACGCCTTTTTCAGCGTTTTATTGAAAAGCACCCAATTTACATACAGCGCATTCTTAAAGCTGGTCCACCACCATTTGCTGTGCGGCAGTACCCCGTTGAGTATTGCAGTGTCCATTTCGGGCTTTACGATGAAGTTGTTGTGAACCGATTTCCAAGGGATGTTTCCGTAACCGTCAAATTCGTTCACCTTGTTCTTCTCGTGGATGATGCTCATCCAAAGCCTTTTGTCGGTTACCTGCTTTACGCGGGTTTCTTTTTTCCAGTGGTTGTGGTCGTTGGCCCACACGGTGGTTGGGTTGTCGTTCTTCTCGATCAGGCTGATGAACGGGTTGAAGATGTGCTCTTTTTTGCCCAGCATGATCACGGGTTTTATTTGCAGCGAATAGCCTTTTATCACGTCGATGGCCAAATAGTCCTGGCTGTCGAACTGCTTTTGCACTTCATCGATGAACGTATTGCGGATGCAGTCGTCGTTATCAATGCGCGAGGTGATGAGGTAGGGTTTTCCAACCGTTTCGGCAGTGATCAGCTTTTGTATCTCGGGGTAAAAAGCCGGCATGCCCTCAATGTAAAACAGCCTGATGTTCGGCTCGTTTCCGATTATGGATGCGATCTTTTGCCTGTAGGTTTCGGGTGTGGTGACGTCAAAATAGATGAGCCACTGGAAGTTTTTATTTACCTGTGCCGCGACAGAGGGAAAGCAGAAATTCTCGAACAGCCACAGCCTGTGCTCAAGCCACTCATCGGTAAGCAGGGTCTCGTTGTTTTTTGTAACGTCCCACTTTGGGTTTTTCAGGTTAAAGCGGGTGATGAGGTAATGGCTGAACATAATGCGGCTTAGGGTTTATTTTGGTAAAAATAGCGCAATTATTTGAAGTGTAAAATGCAAAATGGTTACTTTTGTACAAATTTGCAATTGCCAATGATCAAAGCCATCCATCCGGAATTCCTTTCGAAATCACAAGAAATAACCCATATCATTGAGAATTTCGAGACTGAAGGTGTTCTTTTCATCGACGGCAAGCGCAATAAGATCAGGCTCTTCCCCTTAGGGAACATGACAGTAAACGTCAAATCCTTTAAAGTCCCGAATATCCTCAACAAGCTGGTGTACCGCTTTTTCCGAAAGGGCAAGGCACAACGTTCGTACGAGTTTGCCAACAGGCTGCTCGAAAAGGGCATCGGCACACCACAACCCATTGCTTATTTTGAGAACAAGGGGCCGTTATCATTTAAAGACAGCTACTACATGAGTGAGCAGCTGGAGGCCGACCTTACCTTCCGCCAGCTTATAGAAATACCGGATTATCCGGAACATGAAATTATATTAAGGCAGTTTACACAGTTTACCTTTAAATTACACGAACTGGGCATCGAGTTCCTCGACCATACGCCCGGTAATACGCTGATCAAAAAAACAGGCCATGAAAAGTACGGGTTTTTCCTTGTCGACCTGAACCGGATGAATTTCCACGGCAGTAAAATGACGCTGAAGCAGCGCGTGGTCAATATGGCGAAACTTACTCCCGAAATGCGCCTGGTAGAGGTAATGTGTGATGAATATGCTAAGCTCTACGGCAGACCTTATGATGAGGTGCTTTCGCTGATGGTAAAGTACACGCAGTATTTCAGCAACCGTTTTCACCGCAAACGCCGCATCAAGGAAAAACTGGGCCTGCGAAAAAAAACAAAATAACTATCTTTGCGGCTGCGAAGGTACTTGCATTATTAATGAAAAGCCCCAGCAACTAAGAACCTCAGAAAAAATGAAAATATCAGTTATAGTAAGTACATATAATGCAGAAAAATGGCTGGAGAATGTCCTTGTCGGCTACAGCAACCAGACCTATAAAGACTTTGAACTTATTATTGCCGACGACGGTTCACGCCCTTCAACAAAAGAGCTTATCGACCGTTATGCTGCCAATTATCCTGTTCCTGTGCGCCACCTTTGGCACGAGGACAAAGGTTACCGCAGGCAGGAGATACTTAACATTGCCATTATGGAAGCAGCCAACGAGTATATTATCATGACCGACGGCGACTGCATTCCGCGTAAGGACTTTGTTGCCGTGCATGCCAAATTTGCAGAGAAGGGCAAGTTCCTTTCAGGGGGATACTGCAAGCTTACCATGAAAGCAAGCGAGGCCATTACTAAAGAAGATATTCTCAATCAGAATTGCTTTGATGTGGACTGGCTGAAAAAGCAGGACAAGCTGGGCTTTTCGCAAACCCTAAAACTAACTGCCGGCCCTGTTCTGGGTGCCGTGCTCGATACCGTTACCACTACAACGCCATCTTTTAATAACTGTAACTCGTCCGGTTTCCGTGAAGACATGATCGCCATTAATGGCTACGATGAAAGGATGAAATACGGCGGCCCGGACCGTGAGTTCGGCGAACGCCTGGAAAACATCGGCGTAAAAGGCAAGCAGATACGCCACAAGGCCGTATGCCTGCACCTGGACCACGCCCGCGGCTACAAAACGCCTGAATCACTGGCGGCTAACCTTGCCATCCGAAAAGAGGTAAAGGAAAAAAAGATCAGGTGGACACCTTATGGCATTGTGAAAGAGCCGGGTATTACTGTGGAGTGATACTGCTTGTAAAGGCTGTACGATATTTTTGCCACGAATTGCATAAATTCCACTAATTCTACGGTTGCGGCTGATCCCCGCCTTAAAATTGATACGATCTATATAATTGGTGGCTGACCATTTTATGCCCTAACACTCTGTTTGATGTTTGTCTTCAAAAAACGCAGCAACTGATCCTTAAATAAATTCAATTTCAGCTTTTGGTAGAGCTCAAGGGACCTCTCTTTGAATTCCTTAGGATGCCTGTCGCCGTATATCTCCGGGTAAAAGTCCTGCAGGTGTACTGCGCTGTGCGTTTCGTTGTCCGTAAGCATACTCCATGACCCTTTGTTGATCCACGGTGAGAAAATGGTAAAGGTAGGCACACCCAATGCCTTGGCCATGTTTACCGCTCCGCCTTCATTGCCTGCTAATGCATCGCACTGAGAAAGCACTGCAATGAACTCGCGCAGGCTTTTTGTATACAGGTCAAACAATATCCTTTGCTGTGTTTCGGGACGGCAAAGGCTGTATATCTCGGTGGCTTTATCAGTCTGTTTTGGCAGGTAATTAAAAAGTAGCTGTACATTGTTGTTGGCGACGATAACATCGAGTACGGCAGCCATTTCATGTGCAGGGAGGCTTTTTATATCGTCGCTTCCCATCACACTGATCATAATGACAGGCAGTGATGTATCGAGGCTTTCAGCCAAAAGCTTTTTTGCATTGCTAACCTCGGTTTGAGTAAGGTATATTTTAGGGTATACTACCGGATGCTTTTCGCCGGTAAGCGCTTCGGCCAGTTGCATGCGGTGTACCAGTGCCGAATTGGGCGCTTTCCAGTCGGGCTGTATCGTTTTGTCATAAAAGAAGGAGGTATACCATTTTTTGAAACCTATGCGGGTCTCTGCTCCGGAGAACAGGGTTATGATACCGCTTTCCCATTTGTTGTACGCATCGATCACGGCATCGTATTTTGCCTTTCGGATGCGCCATGCAAATTTGAACAGTGCGATCCGGCTCTTGCGGTATTCTTCTTTAAAAACAACGATATTATCAATGTTTGGGTTATTGTCGATGACCGGGCGGGTAAAATCATGTACCATATAGTCCACGCGCGAGTCGGGGCAGCTTTCCTTCAGGATATTGCATATCACACTGCTGGCCAGCACGTCGCCGATCATCTTTTGCTGTATGACCAGTATTTTTTTGCCTTCGGCAGCGTACAATTCTTTTAGGTATACATAGCGCATGTATACATGATGGCCCAGTATCGAGGCTATCTCATAACCCCTCCTGCCATTGACAAAGCCGAATTTCAGGACGTAATATTTAAAGAAACGGAAAGCAGGGCGCACAGTAAAATGGAAAACATTGGGCCTTATCCCGTCTTTGTAGAATTCCTTGGCCTTCAGTTTGGAGTATTGCAGCCGCTTTTGTAAAAAGTCCTCTTTATCCTTAAACGAGTAATGGTGGATAGCATGCTTCAGCACCCGGCTTTTCCCGTTGATGCTCAGCTGCTCATGTACAAGCTTGTCACTGTAACGGCACATCGATCTACGGAAAACCCTTGCCGTCCTGTCCTCATTCAGGCTATTATTAATTAAAGGCCTGCCTTCATAATAAAAGATACGCTTTACCCAAAATGCCACCTCTTCGGGTTTGCTGTTCACTGCCGAAACGATCTCGGCAATTCCTTTTTCGGTTATGCGTTCATCGGCATCAAAGAAAACTACCCAGTCATTTTCGGCCAGGCTTATGGTGTAGTTGCGCTGTGAGGAGAAATCGTCGAACACGCGCTGATAAAAGCGCACATGGGGGAATTCTTCCTTTATGATCTGGGGTGTACGGTCGGTACTGAAAGAGTCCACAACAACGATCTCGTCGGCAAACGACATGTTTTGCAGGTACTCCCTTATGTTGTGCTCTTCGTTAAAGACGATCGCAAGGGCAGATATTCTTGTGTTGAATCCACTCATAAGCAATGGTTAAACCGCTACATCATATTCCCTTAGAGCGTTGTTAAGCGATGTTTTCAGGTCGGTAGACGGCTTTCGCTTGCCAATAATGAGGGCGCACGGTACCTGGTATTCGCCTGCGGCAAATTTTTTCGTATAACTGCCCGGTATCAGTACGCTGCGGGCAGGCACTACGCCTTTCATTTCTACAGGGGTATCGCCGGTCACATCGATGATCTTGGTCGAAGCGGTAAGGCACACATTGGCGCCAAGTACGGCTTCGGTCTCAACGCGTACGCCTTCCACCACTATGCAGCGGGAGCCAATGAACGCGCCATCCTCAATGATCACCGGAGCTGCCTGAAGCGGTTCCAGTACCCCGCCTATGCCTACGCCACCGCTAAGGTGTACGTTCTTGCCTATTTGGGCACAACTGCCCACGGTGGCCCAGGTATCTACCATAGTGCCTTCGTCAACATAAGCGCCGATATTCACATAGCTTGGCATCAGTATCACACCCGATGAAATATACGCGCCATGGCGTGCTACGGCGTTCGGAACAACACGTATGCCTTTTTCGGCATAGTTGCGCTTCAGTGGCATTTTGTCGTGGTATTCAAAGATGCCGGCCTCAAGGGTTTCCATCTTTTGGATAGGGAAGTACATCACTACTGCTTTTTTCACCCATTCATTAACCTGCCAGCCGCCTTCTACAGGCTCGGCAACGCGCAGTTTGCCTGTGTCTAACAGCTCGATAACTTCGCGTATGGCATTGGTGGTTTCTTCATTCTGGAGGAGGCTTCGGTCTTCCCAGGCCTTTTCTATAATGGGTTGAAGGGCGTTCATGGTGTTTGCTGATTTTCGGCAAAGATAACAATACAGAGTTATAAAGCCGTTTCAATTTCTTGGGACAAAGTACAAATATTTTTCAATGCGAAGCCTCATTTTGTTATATTTTTTATCTTTATCGTAAATATCGGATAATGAAAGATAACTTCTCCGCACAGGCCAAAACCTATGCCGCTTACCGCCCCAATTACTCACAGGAATTCATTGATCACATAGCTTCTTTCGTAAAAGATAAAGAGATAGCCTTGGATGTTGCTACTGGCAACGGGCAGGTTGCGGTAAAGCTGGCAAAGCATTTTAATACGGTCTATGCAACCGACATAAGCCAAAAGCAATTGGATAATGCCATTCCTGCAGATAACATCATTTATAAGATGGAAAGGGCAGAGCAAACGTCGTTTGGTGATAAAATGTTCGACCTCATTACCGTGGCGCAGGCCATTCACTGGTTCGATTTTGAAGCTTTTTATAAAGAGGTATACCGCATCCTGAAACCTGACGGGCTGTTTGTGGTAATGGGCTATGGGCTGTTCTCCACCAATCCCGAAAGCGACCGGCTGATTCATCACCTGCATGAAAATATACTTGGCGGCTACTGGGATCCCGAACGCCGGTATGTGGACGAGAATTACCAAACCATTCCGTTCCCGTTTGAAGAAATGGAAGGGCGGCAGTTCTACGAAACATTTACGTGGACTTTTGAGCACCTGTTGGGCTACATTGAATCCTGGTCGGCTGTACAGCATTATATAAGGAAGAATGGCAGCGACCCGGTCAATCTTATCAGGGATAAACTTAAAGAATCGTGGGCCAAAAGCGATGGAACGGCTGTTTTTCCTTTACTTTTACGCTTGGGGAAATTGAATGATCTAAAATTTAAGATTTAAAGATGCGTGACGAATTTTTCAACTTTTCAAATTTCAATTAAGACACATGAGAATACTTTCGATAGACTACGGACAGAAACGCACCGGCATAGCAGTAACCGACGAAATGCAGCTTATCGCCTCGGGGCTTACTACTATTGAGTCGGGTATTGCTATTGATTTCCTGCGTAATTATTTTGCAAAAGAAAAAGTAGAGCGGGTACTCATCGGGGAGCCAAAGCAAATGAATGGCCAGCCTTCGCAGAGCGCACCCATGATCGACGCATTTATCGTAAAATTTAAGGAAGCCTTCCCCGATATGCCGCTGGATCAGGTGGATGAGCGCTTCACCAGCAAAATGGCTTTCCAGACAATGATAGACAGCGGACTGAAGAAAAAACAACGTCAGGATAAAGCCCTCATTGATGAGATTTCGGCAACAATTTTACTACAGGATTATTTATCACGAAAAAATCTTCGATAATTCCTTCAATTTTGGTAAAAATTTAATTACCAATACATTTCAGTTCCCATTAAGAAAAATTTAAGAGGAATGAAACTAAATTTGTACATACAAATTTATACCCCGAAATGTCAGCAACGATACAGCACGAACCCGACGTGGTTCTTATAGGCGCAGGAATCATGAGCGCCACACTTGGCATGTTCCTTAAAGAGCTCATGCCCGAGATTACCATTGATATTTACGAAAGGCTTGATGTAGCAGCCGCCGAAAGCAGTGATGCCTGGAACAATGCCGGTACCGGCCATTCTGCCTTTTGTGAGCTGAATTACACGCCGGAGAGACCTGACGGCAGCATCGATACCTCAAAGGCCGTTAAGATCGCCGAATCGTTCGAGCAGTCAAAGCAATTCTGGGCACACCTTGTAGAGCGGGGCCTGATTAGCAACCCTGAAGAATTCGTAAAAACAATTCCCCACATGAGCTTTGTATGGGGTGCCGACAATGTAGAGTACTTAAAGAAACGCCATGAAGCCTTGCAAAAGTTCCCGATCTTTAGCGGGATGGAATACAGCGAAGATCCTGCTGTAATTGGAAAATGGATGCCGCTGGTAATGGAAGGGCGCGACCCAAATGAACCTATAGCAGCTACAAATATGTCAATCGGCACCGATGTGAACTTTGGCGAGCTTACCCGTGACATGTTCGCTTGGCTTGGCAGCCAGGCTGGTGTTAACCTGCACTTCAGCCACGAGGTAAAGGACATGCGCCGTTCGGCGAAAGCGCCCAAGTGGAAACTGAAGATAAAGAACCTTCAGACAGGGGAGAAGTTCAGGCTGTACAGCAAGTTCATCTTCATTGGTGCGGGCGGCGGGTCGCTGCACCTGCTGGAAAAGGCTGACATTCCCGAAGGTAAGGGCTATGGTGGTTTTCCTGTAAGCGGGCAGTGGCTCAAGTGTATTAATCCCGAGGTGATCGAGAAGCACCATGCCAAAGTGTACGGTAAAGCATCGGTGGGGGCACCGCCAATGTCGGTGCCGCATATCGATACGCGCATGATAAACGGCAAAAAGGAATTACTGTTCGGGCCGTATGCGGGCTTTAGCACCAAGTTCCTGAAAAACGGTTCGTATTTCGATCTGCCAACATCCATACAGTTCAATAACATCGGGCCTATGCTGGCGGCAGGCTATCATAATATGTCTCTGACGAAGTACCTTATCGACCAGGTGATGCAAAGTCCCGAAGATCGTTTGGAAGCGCTTAAGGAATACCTTCCGGATGCGAAAATGGAGGACTGGAAGCTGGAGGTCGCGGGCCAGCGCGTACAGGTGATCAAAAAGGATGAAAAGGAAGGCGGCAAACTGGAGTTCGGCACCGAGGTTATCACGAGTGCAGATGGCTCACTGTCGGTATTGCTGGGTGCTTCGCCGGGTGCATCGACCGCCGTATCCATCATGCTGGAGCTGATGGAACGCTGTTTCCCTGAGCAGATGAAAAGCCCCGAATGGCAAAACAGGCTGCGCGACATGATCCCTTCCTACGGGCAGTCGCTTAACAGCAACCCGAGCGCCCTGAAAGCGGTTAGGCATCATAGCGCCGAGGTGCTGGGGTTGGCGGAGTAATACCTATGGCTTTAAATATAAGATCCCTGAGTTTTTCTCCGGGATCTTTTTTGTCATTAGCGTATACTTGCATTTCTATTTTGTAAATCTACTTTAACTCCAATTGCCGCGTGGCCTTTACGATCTTTTCCGAAAGGCTGTTGAGCCATACCAGTTGCTCAATAACTAATTGGGCTTCTTCCATTTTAAGCCGGAATTCCTCTTCTTCCGTCAAATGTTCTTCGCGTAGCTCACGCGCACGAATGTTCTTCAGTTCGGTAAAGCGCATGGCCAGTTCCTCATTTTCTGCCAACTGTGCCTCGCCGGCCTGTATGCCCATGCTTAACAGTAAGATCGCATGGTCGAGGTTCCTGATAACGGTACTTACCACGACATTAAAAGCCTCAGAAGCCTTGGATGTTTTATGCGACTGGATATAGGTCCCCAACGAGGCCAGCGACGATAAAAGGGTATGGTTGAGCACTGCGAGCTTATACACCTGCTGTTGTTGCTTTTGCTTTGACTTGGGTTCCTGAGACATCCGTTGGTAGGACGACATGAGGTTGCCGAGTTCGATAAAGGCGTTCTTCCTTGCCAGGCGGTAGGATGTTGGTGCAATGCCTTTTTTGTTGTAGTAGCTGGAAATTTCCTCAAGATAATTGCGGTTGGCTTCGATGGATCTTTTAATGAACCCGGGCAGGTTCATGAACTCCCATGCGGGCCAAAGGAAGTAGTTCGCCAAAAATGCCAGTGCGGCCCCCACGGCGGTATCTACAATGCGGTATTGGATCACATCGGCAATGTTAGGGTTAAGCATGCCATATACAAATACAACGTATATGGTCACGAACGTTGCCCCGATGCGGTAGTTGATGGCAGTAAACGCGAAGCCGAGTATCATGCACACAATGGCCAGCGTGCCAATGATGATGGTATGGTGCACGATGGAGAGAAAGGCGAACGCGATAATGCCTCCTGTGATAGTGCCTGCGATCCTTTGGAAGGAGCGCTGCTTGGTAAGTCCGTAACCGGGACGCATGATCACCACTATGGTAAGCAATATCCAATAGGTATTCTCAAAATTAAAGACCAGCCCGATAATGAAGCCAATGGCAATTGTAATGGTCAGCCGCAGCGAATGGCGGAAAATGGTTGATGAAAAGCCTAAGTTCTCCTTTAAGGTATGCAGGGGATAATATTCGGGCGTTAGGAATTTTTCCAGATCCCTGTCACGCCCTTTCAGGTCTTTGAGATCGATCTTATTGGTAAAAGTGCGCTCAATGATGCGGATCTTCTCGATCTGCTTTTCAGCATAGTGCAGCATGTTGCTCAGTGTCCATACACCTTCAGAAGCCGCTTCCTTACCTAGTTCCTTCTCATATTCGGCTATAGACTTTATGAGGGCTTCCGCGTCGGCGGTAAGGTTATGTTTCAAGATGTATTTTTTGCGCTTGCTGATGCTTTTTGATATGCGCTTTAATGTCGAAGCCAGGTTATAAGCCAGGTTTTGGTAGGTATTAAGGACTTTTTTATGCCCGCTGAATTTTTCGTGAAGCTTGCTGTGGTCGAATGACGTAGATAACGCAAGTTCCAAAACCTCCATGAGCGAAATGAATACCAGTAACATTTTCCGGCTACGGTTGGAGTTCCCGGCATTGCTGCGGTTGCGTATCAGTATTTCGCGCAGGTTCTCATGCGTAGTATTGATATCGACCTGTAATTTTAGCTGTTCTTCTACTATTGCAGCCCTGTCGGCATCGGCATTCCACAGGTCGCCGCGTAGTTTCATGTATTTTGCCGTTAACTTCATGCATTCGGCGATCTGCAATTCGGTGTAGCGGTGCGGGCTGAGGTAATTGAACGTTACCGAAACCAGCGTGTAAAATAAACCACCGGATAAAACCAACCCAACATATACCATTATGTCCCATCCGGTATGGATATGCCCCGAGGCAAGGGCCAGTGCGAGCAGCCCCGAGAATGAGACCATGGTGGCGCGCTGACCGTATACCGAGATCATGGAAAGAAAAAAGACAAGCACCGTCAGCACCGGGTAGAATACCCAAGGATAAGGATGCAGCAGGTTAACTACAAGAATGCAGCCTGTTACGATCACCGAAGCGGTAAGGAGTCCTTTTGCACGGTGCAGCAGGTTGCTGGGAATGTCGGCAGGGTAGGTTAGGAACGCCCCGATAGCCATGGCAAATCCTGTCTCGAAATGCCCGAACTGCGCGAGTATGAGCACAGGCAGCACCGCGGCTACCGTAACGGTTACGGCCCGTGTAAAATTGGTGCTGTCGGTAAATTCCCGTATCTTTTCGAACATAAAAATCGCCTGTGCTGCAAAGGTACTGAATGGCTAAATCATTCGATAAGGCATGAAGTGAATTCTCACAAAACTTTAGCATTTAAGTGTTGATCTTTAGCTACCAATGTCATGAATTCCCAAGAAAACCTAAAACTGGAAGAAAGGGGCAAAAACCAGCGAATTGAATTTGCGGAATTAGTGTAATTCGTGGTTAATTTATCTTGTTATTTTTATTACTTTTGCCGTTTGGAAAATTGCGTATTGCCTTATTTTAAAAGACATTTGATATGATATTACCTATTGTAGGATACGGCGACCCTGTGCTGAGGAAGAAGGGGGAAGAGATCGCTAAAGATATGCCGAACCTGAAACAGATCATTGCCGACATGTATGAGACGATGTATAATGCATACGGTGTGGGCCTTGCGGCGCCGCAGGTAGGCCTTGCCATACGTTTGTTCATAGTAGATACAAAGCCTTTTAGTGACGATGAAGACATTTCGAAAGAAGAGCAGGAACAATTGGCGGGCTTTAAAAAAACGTTCATCAATCCGGTTATACTGAAGGAAGAAGGTGAGGAGTGGGGCTTTAACGAAGGCTGCCTTAGTATCCCGGAGGTGCGCGAGGACGTGTACCGCCACGAAAGGATCACCATCGAATACTATGATGAAGACTTTAACAAGCACACCGATGTGTATGACGGTTTGATAGCCAGGGTTATACAGCATGAGTATGATCATATTGAGGGCGTTTTGTTTACCGATAAAATATCATCGCTAAAAAAGCGTTTGATACAGAAAAAGTTGCAGAACATTATGGAAGGCAAGACGAAGCCCGACTATAAAATGAAATTTATTGCCAAAAAAGGCAGGTAATTTTTTGTTTTTAAAACCAAAGATCGCATATTTGCCATCCTTAAAAAAATGAACAATGAGTGTTGAAAAAATATTAGCCATATCAGGCAAGCCGGGACTGTATGAACTGAAGATACAAACGCGTACAGGATTTGTTGCCGAATCGCTTATCGACGGCAAGAAGATGACCGTGGGCATGAGGAGCAACGTAAGCCTGCTGTCTGAAATATCAGTATATACCTATGATGGCGAGATCAAGCTTTCTGAAGTTTTCCGTGCCATTGCTGAAAAAGAAGATAACGGCCCTGCACTTTCCCACAAAGAAGACAATGCCAAGCTGGAAACATATTTCCGTGAGGTGCTTCCTGAATTCGATGAGGATAGGGTATACGCCTCTGACATCAAAAAGATCCTTAACTGGTACAACATGCTTCAGGCAAAAGGCCTTGTAAGCAAAGAAAAGCCTGCTGCCCCTGCACAAGCGGAAGCTGCCCCTGCCGAAGAGGTGAAAGCTGAAGAATAATTCATCTTATCTTATATAATTAATTGGTCCTGCTTTTTGGAAACAAGAGGCAGGATTTTTTAATTTGAGTTTTTTGATTTCCTGTAGGGAATATATTTCGGTAGCTATTTGTAATTTTACCCCAAAATTCACACCATGAACACACGCCAGCAACAGCTCGATGCCTTCAACAGGCTGCTCGACATTATGGACGACCTCCGCGAAAAATGCCCGTGGGACAAAAAGCAGACACTGCAAAGCCTGCGCCACCTAACCATTGAGGAGACCTACGAGCTGGGCGATGCCATCCTGGACAACAACCTGCAGGAAATAAAGAAAGAGCTGGGCGACATACTGCTGCACATTGTTTTTTATGCAAAAATTGGCAGTGAGACAGGTGATTTTGACATTGCCGATGTAGCCAATGAGATTTGCGACAAGCTCATCCACCGCCACCCGCACATTTATGGGGATGTGGTTGTGGAAAATGAAGAAGAAGTAAAGCAGAATTGGGAAAAACTAAAGCTGAAGGAGGGCAAGAAGTCGGTGCTGGAAGGCGTGCCCCATAGCCTGCCCGCGTTGGTAAAAGCCAGTCGCATACAGGATAAAGCTAAGGGTGTTGGCTTTGACTGGGAGGAGCCGGAGCAGGTGTGGGAAAAGGTTCAGGAAGAGCTTCAGGAGTTTAAGGATGAGGTAGAAAATGGCGATGCCGAAAAGATCGAGTCGGAGTTTGGCGATGTACTGTTCTCAATGATCAACTATGCGCGTTTCCTCAACATTAACCCCGAAGATGCGTTGGAACGTACCAACAAAAAGTTCATCAAGCGCTTTACATATCTTGAAAGCAAGGCAGGTGAGATGGGGAGATCACTCGCCGACATGACCCTGGCCGAGATGGATGTGTTTTGGAATGAAGCTAAAAAGTTATAGAGCCCAGATGAATAAAGTCCTATTGATGCTGTTGTGTACATTTACAGCATTCGCGCAAAAGATACCCATTGCCGACCTGCAGATAAAACTTAATCCCGGAGCAACCGAAGAACTCATGTATGGTTTTGCCGATGGCGACAGGATCATCTTTACCATAGAAGCTGATGGCAGCGCCATAAGCGAAGCTGCGGTAACCGAATATCCTGCCGCCCTGAAGTATAAAGGCCAAAACGTAAAAAAAGAGAAAAAGGAATTTACCGTTCAGGGCAATTCGGTATACGTGTTTAAGTTTGTGAATACCACAAAAGGCAAGCGGAACTGCCGTGTAACCATACAGCGTGTGTCGAAGCGATCGGAAACTAAGAACTTCAATACAGCGGTAAAATGGATAAAGGTGCAGGACACGTTGTGGACATCAGTTACAAAAGACGTTGCCGTGGGCTACGATACCCTGCATAAGCAGAAAACCCGTCGTGTCATCGCTTCAGAAAAAAAATATGAGGAAATGGTATTCGACAAAAGCCAGCGCGTAAATGCCAAGAGCAGTTTTAAGGAAACAAGGTCGGGCCTCAGCTTTTCACTTCCGGCAAATACAGTAAGTAAAGACGAGACCAAAAAAGTAGTTGCTTGGGCCTATTGGGTGGGTGTAGGCGAGGAGAGCAACGAATTCTGGAAGCAGAACCGCAAACTCATTACCGGTGCGGTGCAAGGGGCAGCATCCTATTTTACTTCGCCTTTGGGCGGAATAGCAGCCGGAGCGATAACCAACCTGATGCTGCCTGTAAATGGCGAGGATGTGGAGTATGCTTTGGTAAACGACCAGAACTACAAATTGTTCCTTGAAGAGAAAGCTTACAGATCATTTGATAATGGCAAAGGCATTGCGGGCTACAAGCGCATAACTGATCCGGACAAGCTCCAGGGCAAGTTCAATATCGCACTTGCGAATGATAACCTTGTGCAGCCCGTTGATGTAAATGTAAAAGTGTCAGTGATCATTGAGCATATCAAATACAAAGATGAAAAATATACAGACAAGGCAATTACTCCCCGCTACGAAAAAAAGATAATTCGGGAGCCGTACGTAGTAGTTAAGGAAATAGCTGTTCCCGTGGGTAAATAACAATCGTTTGCCATTTTGTGAAAACACAAGCCTCCTATTCATACGGGAGGTTTTTTTTGTTACTGGTTTCCAGTATTTTGTAACGTAATTTTAACATATTTGCATAATTGCGCCGGTTAATTTGATGCTACATAAATTATATTCATCAAAATCAGTAATTTTATTAATTATGTGTAAAATTCATGACTATTTTGTTAATTGGTTGGTTAATAGCTACCTTCAAATTATAATCAACCAATTAAAAATTACCTGCATGAAAAAAAAAATACTACGATCAATTGCTTTGTTTGGTGCGGTTTTAACGACAGGTTTGGCAGAAGCGCAAACTTATGAACACCTTCAGGTAGCATCCGGATTCTCTGCCGATGTGATCGCCAACGGATCTGGTTCGGCGTTAAGTTCAACCACCGCGGCGGTCGATGCTGCCAATTATAACTTCATGGCCAACAATTTCCAGCCTACAGCGGCTGCTCCACCGGCCTATGCGCTTCCGGCAACGGGCCTCATTACTTCGTTGGCGACCCCGGGCATTACCTTTCAATTAGGATCATTATCCGCAAATAACGCCTTGCAGGTAAGTACGCAAAACGCCAGCGGTACGCTCACATTTTCAAATGCTGTCATTGCTTCCAGGGTATATGTCATCGCTACTACGGGTAGCGGTGCTGCGACGATCACTGCGACGATACAATTTTCTGATGCTTCGACACAAGTAATTCCGGGTGTGGCAGTTCCGGACTGGTTCGACAGTACTGCACAGCCTATAGCCGCATGGGGATTTGGAAGGGTATTGCGCACTACGAACGCATTAGAAAATCCGGCCAATAACCCGCGCATGTACCAGATGGCGCTGAACATATTGCCAGAAAACCAGCTGAAGACCATCACCGGGGTACAGTTTACAAAAACATCTTCAGAGCAGGGGATACTAAATGTATTTGCCGCTACCGCCGAGCTTACCGGTGCGTGCCCATCCCCTTCTGATCTTACCGCGGTAGCTGCTGCCGATTCGGCAGTGCTAAACTGGAACCCGGCAGTTATTGTTCCGTCCGGTGGATATGATTACTATTATTCAACCAGCAATACCGCACCTACAGCAAGCACAGTACCAAGCGGCAATGTAGGTGCGGGGATAAATACGGTTTCGCTTTCATCGCTGAATACAGGCCTTCAGCATTATGCCTGGGTAAGGTCGCATTGCGGCGATACCGATAACGGCCCATGGGTAATGGTCACTTTCACGCCCGGCCAAATTTCGGGGACCTATACTTCAGGCGATATCTCTACACTTTATGTCGTTGATGAACCAACAACCACTACAGCTACTACTTGTCCCGGAACCCTTACTATTAATGTACCGGCGGGATACCAAATAGCTTCAGTTGCCACTTCATACACAATGACCACGGCTTCTAATGGCTGGATGAGCGAGCAGCGCTCTGTTCTACGCTGCCTGACCACCAACACGGGCGAGGCGGGAGTATCTTCAGGTACTGGCAACGGTGGCACTATGGCCTATAACCGTACGGGGCTTACATTTGCTAATGGCGCGACAGGCGCAGTGCAATTCGAATTGAGGGCTTGGCGCACTTATGGTGGTTCGGGATGTACTACCGGCTACAACAAGGTGAATAATAACAGCTGGACCGTTACTGTAACTTATGCGCCACTCAACTGTACGCCTCCTGCAGTACCAACGGCTTCTGCGCAGGCATTTTGCCAGGGCAGCACTGTGAGCAGCCTAACTGCAACAGGTGCGGCCGGTGCTACTTTTAACTGGTATGCAGCTTCAACGGGAGGTACAGCTTTAACGGGTACAACAGTGCTAACTGCTACTACCTATTATGTATCGCAAGTAGTGTCAGGTTGCGAAAGTGCCAGGATGCCGGTTGTGGTTACGATCAATACTACAGCGGTACCTACGGCAACAGCACAAAGCTTCTGCCCGGGCGCTACGGTAGCTAACCTTATCGTTAACGGGGTCGCGGGAGCTGAGTTCAACTGGTATGCGGGAGCTACAGGCGGAACAGAACTTGCCGGAACATCGGTACTTACTGCGACAACTTATTATGTTTCGCAAACCGTGTCAGGATGTGAAAGCGCCAGGACCGCAGTTGCGGTTACGATCAATACAGTTGCGGCGCCTACAGCATCGGCGCAAAGCCTCTGTCCGGGTGCGACAGTAGCTAACCTAACCGCCTCGGGCAGTGCGGGAGCAGAACTTAACTGGTATGCAGGTGCAACGGGAGGAAGCGAACTGCAAGGCACGGCAACACTTATTGCTGCTACTTATTATGTATCGCAAACAGTGTCAGGCTGCGAAAGTGCCCGCACACCGGTTGCCGTTACAATAACAACACTGGCTGCGCCAACCGCTGCCGACCAGGAATTTTGTGTAAGCGGTACAGTTGCAGGACTAACAGCTTCGGGTGTGGCAACAGCGCAGATCAACTGGTATGATGTAGCTGATGGTGGTACGGCATTGGCCGGTTCGACCCCTCTTACAGAAGGTACTTACTATGTATCTCAATCACTTAATGGGTGCGAAAGCCAAAGGGAAAGCGTGGATGTAACTATTACTGTTACACCTGTTCCGGACATTGAGAATGAAGCTATGGGTTGTTATGGCATTACTGTAGATGATGCTACAGGCGGTTTAGATATGTTCAATGTATATGCCAATGAAACTGGCGGTACTGAGCTGGCCGGCAGTTATGTATTTACGAGCGGTACATATTATGTATCGCAGACTATCAGTGGCTGCGAAAGTGCCAGGATCCCTATTATTGTTACTATAATTGAGCTCGACGAGCCGATGATACTGCTTGATCAGGAGTTTTGCTCCGGGGCTACTTTAGCAGACATAGAAGTTGATCATAATGAAGGTGCTGAGGTTACCTGGAGTGCTTCGGTAGGCGGGAGTGCATTACCCACATCAACTCCTCTTGTAAATGGCACAACATACTATGTATCACAACACATGGAAGAGTGTGAAAGCCCCGCAGTTCCATATACTGCCCTGATGCATGCAACGCCGAATGCACCGGACGGATCGCCTTTACAGGATTTCACGGCAGGGGAGACTATAGCATCGCTCGTAGTAAATACTGAAGCCGGAGCCGTTGTAACGTGGTATGTTTTAGACGGCACGACTTATGAAGCCATAACACCAAATACAGTGCTGGAGGATGGTGCTACCTATTACTGCTCACAATGGATCGAGGGCTGCGAAAGCGAGCTGTTCGCTGTAGAAGTGAACGAAGTGCTTTCCGTGGCGGGCTTTGAGCTGAAGAACCTTGTGGTTTATCCTAATCCTGCCACGGACATGATTACCATTTCCAATGATAATGTAATAAACAGGATAACCGTAACTAACCTGATCGGGCAAACCGTGCTTGCTACAGCAGGCGGAGGCAATGAATTGAAAGTTAACCTTTCGCAATTGCAGCAGGGTACATACATCCTTAATGTATATACAGAAAAAGGCTCAGCATCCTTGAAGATAGCGAAGCAATAGTTAGTTTCCGCTACATGTGTGGTCCCCAAAGGTGTAATGCCTTTGGGGATTTTTTATTGATGTGTCTGTGGGTCCCCTTACACCATTTCAGGCCGGATTCCTGCTGTGCCTCCCCGTAAATAATATTTCTGTATGATAGAATGTACTTTCAGATCCTTAACATATTATCAGTACATAAAAAAATCCCGCCGTAGCGGGATCCTTTATTTATTCACTTTTCATACTTCTTATCTGCTTTAGCTTTTCTTTCCAGGTAGCAAGCTCTTCCTTGTGGCGATCAATGTTCTTGCGCACCTCTTTTACCAGTGGATTGTCCCCTTTGGCATTAGAGAAGAACTGTATATTGTTTTCCAGCTGGAATATCTCAGACTGTATCTCATCGATCTTGCGCATTATGAACAGTTGCTCATTTTCCAGCCTGCGGCTGTCGTCACCTTCAGACATTTGCTCGAGACGGTTGGTAAATCGTACCATGTCAGTTTCTTTCTTAGACAGGCTCAGCTTTTCGAACAGTACATCAAGTATCTTATTGAATTTACCCTCAATGTGCCTCCTGGCCTGTGGAACACGGCCCATTGCCTTCCAGTTCTCAATATGTTTTTTGATGGCATCCAGATCGGTCTTGTGATCGCCTGTCAGCTCAAAATCCTTCATGCTGTCCAGGTATTCCTTTTTCTTGTCGAAAGCCTCTATCTCATCCTTGTTGGCCTCGTTGCGGTGTGCGTGAAGCCTGTCAAAATAGTGGTTACAAGCCCCTTTAAAGTCTTTCCACACAGAATCTGAATACTTCCTTGGCACATGTCCAATAGTTTTCCATTCTTCCTGTATCTGCTTCATCACCTGGGTAGTGGTTTCAAAATCCTCGCTGTCTTTTAGCGAATTGGCTTTTTCTACCAATGCAAGCTTGCGGTTCAGGTTGTCCTGCTGGTCTTTTTTAATGTCTTTATAGAAAGAGTTCTTAACCGAGTTGAAGTTCCTTACAGCGTTCTTGAATGCCGCCCAGGTATCTTCGTTCACCTCGATAGGCACTTTACCAGCCTTGAAGAACTGCTCCCTCAATGCCTCAATACGGTCTATTTGTCCCTGCCATGCATTGTGTGCCGATATTTTTTCGGCAGCAATGGCATCTATTTGCGCTATTATATCTTTCTTGGTCGCAAGGTTCTGCTCTTCCAGTTCGCGGCTTTTGGCCTGAAGTGCCTCCCGCTTATCATGAAGCTGCTTGGTAAGCTCGCTGAAACGGTTCCATATTTCCTCACGGTGTTCGCGCGATACAGGCCCTATTTCTTCTTTCCACATTTTGTGCAGCCCCTGCAATTCACGGAAAGCCTTGTTAATGTCTTCTTCTTTGACCAGTTCCTCAACACGGGCTACGATCTTTTGCTTTTGCTCAAGGTTGTGCTTAAAGTCCATGTCGCGCGCTTCCCTGTCAAGGTGAAGGTGGTCATAAAAACGCTCTATGTGAAAATGGAAATTGTTCCAAACGTGGTTGTACTTGTCGCGAGGGATCGGCCCGGCATTTTTCCAGCGCTCTCTAAGCTCGTTGATATGCTTAAGCGCATCTTTCATATTTTCACCCCCATCGGCAAGGTTCTTCAGTTCCTCGATGATGGTAAGCCTGTTCTCAAGGTTGCCTTTCAGGTCGCCCTGCATTTTTTTGAATTGGGCACTTTTCCTGTCCCTGTATTGATTGAACAGCGCGTCGAACTTGCCCTTTAGCGGGAAATGATATTCAAATTCCGAGGTGTCGCCATTATTTTCATGGCTGTGCTCGTCCTTCTTTTCTTCAATTAAATGATTGTATTTAGAATAAAAAGCCTTCCTGATCTCCTCTACATGCTCTTTTACGGCCATCACTTTTTCATGGGCAACCGTACTTTCAAGTTCATCGTGAAGCTGCTCCATGCTCATAGCATCATAATCCTTCATCGGGATATCGTGCTTGCCTGCCGAGTCGTCCTCGCCTTCCTCGGCATTGCTTTGCGATATAGATTCCACAGCTGATAGCGGTGCGGCAGTTTCAGGGGCAACTTCATCAATAGCAGCAGCTTCGGCAACTACTTCAGGGGTAACGCTTTCATGGCCGGCTTCAGTATTTCCGGCATTTATTTCCTCGGCAGGAATTGCCGCATCAGTGTCGTCGTTATCACCGGATGGCAATTCATCGATGGCTGGTCCTTCCGGCTCATCGGCTACTTTGGCAGTATCCAAGACTTCTTTTGGCGCGAACGGCAATTGTCCTTCAGTTTCATGAACTACAGGCATATCTTTACCATCGGCGGAGCCGTCTTCGGGTACCATGCCTTTATCGAGGGTGCCATTCACCTCATTAATTTCCTCTCCATCTGCATTGTGCAGGTTATCATTCTTTTCTTCTAACATTGTATAAAATGCTTAGGGTTTAACAAGTTTACAGCCGAAAGATACTAAAGCCAGTTTAATATTCAAAGAAAAACATTAATTTCTGCCCTTTTATATAATGATTTTAAAAGATCAGTATGAAGTTCTTAATGATCAGGATACAATTACTTCTCATTCCATATCTTCCAGGCCTTTTCCGCTTGAAATACCAGCATGGCATAACCATTCTCCGTAGTGGCGCCATTTTCTTTGGCAAGGCGCAGGAACTTAGTGACGGTAGGATTGTATACGAGATCAAAGGCGATATGCCTCTTGGTAAAAAGGGTGTAGTCCAGCGCCGGGCATGACTCTATCCCGGGGAAGGTGCCCAGTGGCGTGGTATTGATGATGATAGTATACTCGCTGAAGATCTCATTGTCCAGGTCTTCATACGAAAATATCGTTTCATCGCCATTACGTGAAACGAAGTCGTATTCGATCTTCATTTTCCGGAGGGCGTAGGCAACTGCTTTCGATGCCCCTCCGGTACCCAATATCAGAGCCTTTGTATGATCGGGGTTAAGTAACGGCTCCAATGCTTTCCGGAAACCATAGTGGTCGGTATTATATCCTTTCAGCTTCCCGTCTTTCGTTATTTTGATGGTATTTACGGCGCCAATTATCCTTGCTGTATTGGAAAGCGAATCAAGTAATGGTATCACCTCCTCTTTGTAGGGAATAGTCACATTCATGCCCTTCAGTTTAGGTGTGGCCTTTATTATTTCCGGCAGCTCCCCAATGTCCTTAATGTCAAAATTGGTATAAACACAATTCTTGAGTTTTTCCTTTTCGGCAAATTTCTTATTGAAATACCCTGCAGAAAAGGAGTAGCTTATGTTCCGGCCCACGAGTCCGTATATTTTTGCTTTGATCTTCACAGTTTGGTCCAGTTAATTTTAAAGACATAAAGATCGCCTATTACTCCGGATATTGACAAAAGACAAATGTTATCTTTTAAATAATTTTTTTTGACAGGGCTTTACTCCGGAGTATAAGAAATGTACTTTCTTTAATGGTTATAAAAAAACCGGCAGGGCGTTAGCCGATGCCGGGTTTTACATAAACTAAATCTTTATTTTCTTTTTTTATATTTTGCGATCTCATCCTGAACGATGTCTGAATACCAGATAGAAGGAAAGAATTCTTCAATAAGGGTATTGTTCTTAAAGTTTAGCCTCAACCCGTTGCTCAGGTGGAAGATGGCTTTATCGATTTCCTGCTGCATAAAGTACAATCCTGCAAGGCGGTACTCTATTTCAAACTCCTCAGGGAAATATTCGCATGCCTGAAGCAATGTAATGATCGCGGTATCATATTCGCCAAGAGTTATCAGGCTGTCCGTCCAAAAAAGCCATGTGTCAAGCTGGTAATCGCCAAACTCTACTGCCTTGCGATAGCCTTCTTCAGCTTCTTCATGAAAGCCCAGCGCCCTGTTGATAACGGCATAGCGTTTCCAGTACAGCTTGTTCTCGTTATCAATACCGTTAGCTTTATTTACGTAATACAGTGCCTTTTGGAAATTCTTCCTGCGGATGTAAAAGTCGGTGATAGCGATCCATGCCTTATCCAATAGCGGGTCTTCGTGCACTGTCCTCAGGTAAAACTTTAATGCCTTTTCATGGTTGCCCAGGCGCTCATAGCATTTACCCACGCGTAATAATGCGTAGGAGGTAGGGTCGTCCAGTTCCATCGTGATGTTGTAGCACTCAATAGCATCCTCATGGCGTTTCAGCCTTTCCAGTGTCTTTGCCTTTTCAAGGAAAGCTCCCAGAAAGCTGTCATCTATCAGGGTCGCATAATCAAATGCGCGCAATGCCTGCTCATACTCCTTGATGGCATAATACTGCCTGCCCAACTGGTGCCACGCTACCTCACTGTAAGGGTTCTTATCTATAAAGCCGTTAAGGAAATCAATGGCTTCAAGATTTTGGTCCAAAAAATCGAAGCAGTATACAACATTATATAATGCCGAATGGTCTTCGGTATCTTCCTCAAGGCATTTAATGAAGTTATCCCTTGCCAGCTCGAGGTTGTCCATAAAAAGATACTCCATACCTATAAGCGAATATACATCGGCATAATCATCGGTATATTTCAGGGCTACCTGCAGTAGCTCAACTGCTTTTTCATGATCGTCCCTTTTACTGTAAATGTTGGCCTTCTGGATGTATATTTCCTCATTAGTAGGCTCAATGGCATATAGATCGTTCAATAAGCGCTCTGCGAGTTCGAGCTTGTCATCAAAAACTAAAATTTCAACCTGTACTAATTTTAAGCCTGTGGACTTGGGATGCTGTTCCAAGCCGAGTTTTAAGGCCTTTTTAGCTAAATTTATTTTTCCGGAGTCAAGGTAGTGAAGAATGATGTCCTCAAACTCTTCGGAGTCAAAGAAGAATACTTTGTTGGTCTTCAACATCGATTCAAACTTTGATAAGGATAAACTGTGATCTTCTTCTTCGTGGCTCAAATTCATGCTCCTATAGTTTAAAATATCCTTTTTAAAGTTACGAATAGTTCTGCAAAAAAGGAATTTATTATGTTTTCTTTTGAACAATTTAATTAACAAACAATTGTCAAAATTTATTGTTCAGCAGCTATTTCATTCATAACTTCAATAATAATGCCACAGCCCTCAATTATTTCTTCTTCCGATATGGTTAGCGGCGGAGTGATCCGTATCGCTGTTCCTTCAAACAGCAGCCAAAATAAAATAAGCCCTTTTTCCTGGCAGCGCAATATCACTTTGTCAGTTATAGCTGTACTTTCGGTCATAGCGGCAAGCATCAGCCCTTCACCACGTACCTCTTTTATGAGCGGATGCACAAGCAGTTTTCGGAACAATTTTTCCTTTTCCAGTGCCTGCGCCATTATGTCAGTTTCGGTTATTTCCTGCAAAGTTGCCAAACAGGCCGCCGCAATCACAGGATGACCTCCAAAGGTTGTAATGTGCCCCAGTTTCGGGTCGTGGCTCAGTAGGTCCATCATTTCGGATGAGGCTGTAAATGCCCCAACAGGCATACCGCCGCCCATGCCTTTGCCCATCACAACAACATCCGGCACCACATCATAATTCTGGAAACCGAACAGCTTTCCTGTACGGCCAAAGCCCGGCTGTATCTCATCCAGTATCATCAGTGCGCCCACTTCGTCGCAGCGTTGCCTCACTTTTTTAAGGAAATCGTTCTCCGGCTGTATGAAGCCAGCACCTCCCTGTATCGTTTCCAGGATGATTCCCGCGGTTTTAATGGTTATCTTTTGCAGGTCCTCTTCATTGTTAAAGGAGATGAAATCCACATCCGGGATCAGCGGGCGGAAGATCTGCTTTCGCTCCTCAAAGCCCATTACGCTCATAGATCCCATCGTGTTGCCGTGATATGCTTTAAAACATGATATAAGCTGGCTCCTGCCAGTTACCCTGCGTGCCAGCTTCAGTGCGCCCTCGGTGGCCTCCGTGCCCGAATTCACCAGGTAGGTCTTGCTCAGCTTTTCGGGCATGTGTTCCGCCAAAAGCCGGCAGAATTCCGTTGCCGGGTGCTGGGCATATTCGCCATACACCATCACGTGCGAATATTTGTTCAGCTGATCGATTATGGCCTTGTTCACCCGTTCATGCTGATGGCCGAGGCTTGCCGCAGAAACCCCGGCAACAAAGTCGAGGTAGGCTTTGCCTTTAGTATCATATATATAGTTTCCTTTGGCGTGAGAAACTTCCATGCCCAACGGGTAAGGGGAGGTCTGCGCCTGGTATTTATAAAAATCTTCAATCATGGTCTTTGTGATCTGTAATGTGCCTTACGGCTTCTTTTTGGGCTTTGGCTTCAGGCCCGTAGTTTTCTCAGCGGGCGTAACCGGTTTCTTTTGCGGGGCCGTGACAGGTGGTTCGGTTTTTGGGGCCGCCGGCTTTGGCAATGGGTTATTCTTGTCATAGTTTAGCGTTTCCGGCAATGGTTCTAAAGGGGTGTCTTCCTTTTCTTTGTCTTTTTCGCTTTTCTCGACTATCTTGTCATGTATGTCCTGCTCTTCCGGCGGAAATATATCATCTTTGCTTTTAATGATCTCCTCGCCCCGCCATTCAAACCCACGCAGTTTCCGCACGTTTTCAGGTAGTTCCGAGTCAGGATAGGAGTCACTCTCAATATTGGTGTACGATGTTACTGCTACTATCTCGTTATTCTCAATGTCAAGGTGTATCTTGCTGCTCAGGCCTTTATCGATACCTACCAGCGCATCGTCATCATCATACATATAATATATCTTCTCGGTGTTCTTTATCAGGTCGACTTCCGAAAGCTTATTATCCTTGAACTTGCCATAAAGGTTTGCGCCCTTCAACTGGTTGTACCCTTTGCCAAGCGTGTCCTTTTGAATGATAAAGGCATTATTGAGGACTTTGATCGAATCGAGCTTTTCAGTCGCTGCATTCGATATCAGGTGGATCACCTCGCCGGTGATCTGGTTCTGCCCGTTAAAAATTACCGGCCTGCGTATCAGCTGTGTCAGCCCTGTTGCTTCGTTAGAATGTATCGAATCGCACTTGCCGTTCATGTCGATCTTGTAGAAACGTGCGTTATTGTATCCACGGACCACCCGTTGGCCTTTCTTCCCGGTAATGATCATTCGCTTTGCGTGGGTGTACAGCGTATCATTTTCAACCACTGTTGCCACAAGCGCACGTTTGGTCAGCATGGTCGAGTCTTTCGCACGGTATACTTCTGCGTAATGCCCTGTGCCTTTAAACTTGTTAACGGTATCAGTAACGCTCACGTTATTGGTAGCAGTGGCAAATTCTTTGTTTTGGTCATAAAACATCTCATCACCCCGTATTATCTGCGTGTCGTATTTTATGTAGGAGTTAGTGTAGAGCTTTGCCAGTCGTTTCCGCGTATCATAAAATCCTTTTTCGGTATAAATGAAATCGTCTTTGCTGGTAATGGTACTTGGCCCAAAAACATATGAGTGGCCGGAGTTGGTGTAATAATCCAGGTTGTTGGACTTCAACACGTATTTCGGGTTGGTAAGTGTTACAGCCGTCCTGAACTCATATTTTTTCTGCCCGATGATGTAGCGCCCCGATTTGCTTTTCAGTGTGTTTTCTTTATTGACGATGGTGCCGTAACTGTTATAATACGCTTGTTGGATGGAACGGTCCAGGTTTATGGTGTCGGTGGTAAGGGTCATTTCAGGCGAGCGCATCACCACGCTGCCCGTTGCGTAGGCAAATTTCCGGTCGCCATTATATTCGGCATATCGGCTATCCATGAACAGTGAATCGCCCTGGTTCATTTTTACGTTGCCAAAAAGCTTTATGTAATTCTCGTCTGTAAAGTGGTACGCCTTGTTGCAGGTTATCCTCACGCCGTCATGAAATATCTGTACGTTGCCGGTAAGTACAACAGCGCCGGGTACTTCATTCTCATTCCTTTCTGTAAAATCAGAGTTCTCAACGATGATCTGCTTTTTTTGCTGTGCGAACATCGATGTACCAACCAGTAAAGTGAGGCTTATGATGAAGAAAAACAGTTTTTTCAATGTCTGGGATTTTGAGGCAAATTTACGCAAATAATATAACAATAGCTGTGCCGTTATAAAACGCCGGAGTTATTATTTCATTGCGCAAAAACAAAAGGCCCGACAAATAAAATTGCCGGGCCTCATGTGATGATTATTTCTCTGTTACTTCATGATCGTCTGTGTCCTGTCAGGCCCAACAGAAACTACCCTGATAGGCACCTCAAGCTCTTTCTCGATAAATTCGATGTACGCTTTCAGTTCGGTAGGCAACTCATCATAGGTGGTCATTCCGGTAAGGTCTGCTGCCCATCCCTTCATCTCAACAAACAGGGGAGATACGTTCTCCGGCTCAATGTTGTACGGAAGGTGATCTATCTTTTGGCCTTTATATTCATAAGCCGTGCATACTTTCAGAGTGTCAAACCCCGAAAGCACGTCGCCTTTCATCATGTAGAGCTGTGTAACGCCATTTACCTGCACCGCATATTTCAGCGCCACAAGGTCCAGCCATCCGCAACGCCTCGCGCGCCCGGTCACCGACCCGAATTCATTGCCCACGCGTGCCATGGTAGCGCCATCCTCATCAAAAAGCTCTGTTGGGAAGGGGCCGCTTCCTACACGTGTGGTGTAAGCTTTGAATATCCCGAAGACATCCTTAACCTTATTCGGTGCAATGCCAAGGCCTGTACAGGCGCCGGCAGCTGTAGTGTTGGATGATGTTACGAAAGGGTAGGTGCCAAAATCGATGTCCAGCAACGAACCCTGCGCGCCCTCGGCAAGTATCGTTTTACCTTCCTTCATGGCCTTGTTCAGGTATTCCTCGCTGTCTATGAATTTCAGTTTTTTTAGTTCCTCAACCGCTGCAAAGAATTCTGTTTCCAGTTCCTCAAGGTCATATTCCAGTGCCACATCATAAAAGTCGATCATTGCCTGGTGCTTGTCGGCAAGTGTACGGTAGCGTTCTTTAAAATCGGCAAGCTCAATGTCGCCTACGCGTATGCCGTTCCTGCCGGTCTTGTCCATATAGGTTGGGCCAATGCCTTTCAGCGTCGAGCCTATCTTAGCCTTGCCTTTTGATGTTTCCGATGCGGCATCCAATAGGCGGTGTGTCGGCAGTATCAGGTGGGCTTTGCGTGAGATAAAAAGCCTTGATTGAATATCGATATTGAATTTCTCCAGGCCTTCCAGTTCTTTCTGGAAAACCACGGGATCCATTACCACGCCATTGCCTATGATGTTGATGGAATTTTGGTGGAAAATACCCGATGGTATCGTCCTCAGTACGTGCTTAATGCCGTCAAATTCCAAAGTGTGCCCTGCGTTCGGGCCGCCCTGGAAACGTGCGATGATATCATATTTGGATGTAAGTACGTCAACGATCTTTCCCTTGCCTTCGTCGCCCCATTGTAGTCCAAGCAGCAAATCTACTGTCATTCTGTTAGTTGTTAGTTATGTTGTAGTTATTGTTTATTCGGTAAAAAAATAAAACCAATCCGTTAGGGTTGGTTTGTAGCCGCTGCAACTTCCGCATCGGTGATCACTTCGGGCGCCGGGGCCTTCCGGTGGCCGTAAAGGTATAAAGAATGGTTATGAATTTCAATACCAAAGATCTCCTCTATGGTTTTTTTGATCGACTGGATGCGCGGGTCGCAAAACTCGATCACCTCGCCTGTATCGGTCATGATGATGTGGTCGTGCTGCTTGTCAAAATACGATTTCTCGTAATGGCTCTGGTTCTGCCCGAACTGATGCCTGCGTACCAGGCCGCAATCCAATAGCAATTCTATCGTGTTGTAAAGCGTAGCACGGCTCACACGATAGTTCTTGTTCTTCATCTTTATGTACAGCGACTCAATGTCGAAATGCTCCTGGCTGTTGTATATCTCCTGGAGGATGGCATAGCGCTCAGGGGTTTTCCTGTGGCCTTTATCCTCAAGGAATTTGGTAAAGACATTTTTTACAATGTCCTGGTTTTTATTATTTTCCATGATGTTGTGTCAATAACTGCAAAGATAATCTAATTTTCGGGAAGTGTGAAGTTAGTTTTATAAATGTAAATACCTATTAACGCTCGAAGATCACAGTCTCGTTTCTTCTAAAGGCTGGTTTAATTACACTTTTTAACCACCCATTTTTTATTATAAGTGTTTCTTCCAAATTTGTAATAAACTGGTTCCAACCTGGCGTTTCTTCTGTTATCACAAATACATCGCCATTCATAAAGATACATATAATGCAGACTTCGTCATTTACGATACGGTCTTCCTTGTATGAAGTCACTTTTTGTATCTTTTCCCAACTAAATCCTCTTTCGCTGTAAATATCATAAAATCCCCAATCATAATATTCAAAGGAACCTGTCCCGTGAAACTTTAAAAATACCTCGTCATCGGCTATAGCAGGTTGTGATTTTTCCGGAATAATAAAACAAATAAATGTGATACTTCCAATACCAAAAAATAGAACGGGAAACCACAATATTTCATCAGTTATAAATAATCCCATTACTGTAAATACGAACAAAATCAGAATAACAAGTATATCCCGTAATTTGAAATTACTCATAGGATTAGTTTAATTATAGATCCTCGTCACCTTATCTATCCCGTCTATCTTTTTAATATTTTCGATCAGCTTTTTCAATATAGTATTGTTCTGCACCACCACCGTTAGCTGCCCGTTGAATATCCCCGCATTCCCGCTAAGCGATATGCTTTGTATATTCACGCTCATAATGTTCGAGATCACTTTGGTAAGCTCGTTAGTTAAGCCGAGTGAGTCCATACCCGTGATCTTCAATGTAGCCTTGAACTCCTCCTGCGACGAGTCGATCCACTTCGCCTGGATGATGCGATAGGCATAGTTACTCTGCAGCCTGATAGCGTTAGGGCAGTCCCTTTTATGGACTTTAATTCCTTCGTTTATCGTAACGAATCCAAATACATCATCTCCCGGAATGGGGTTGCAGCAGTTGGCCAGCTTATAGTCCAGCTTATCTTCATTCTTCCCAAATACCAGCAGGTCATAATTTCGGCTGATCTCCTCTTTTTGCACCTGTTCCTGTGGCAGGTTGGGCGCACGCTTTATCTTGCCTTTAAAGAAGTTCATGAATGTGTTGCTCTTCAGCGAGGCAAAATCCTTCAGCTGTTGGTTCTCAATGGTGCCTACGCCCACACGGTAAAACAGGTCGAGGCTGGTTTTCAGCTTAAAGAAGGAAACCAGTTCGTTAACCGTAGCCTCATTCAACGTGATCTTCAGGTGGCGCATCTTCCGGGTAAGGAGTTCCTTACCGTCTTCTGCGATCTTCTTGGTATCCTCGTTTAGTACGTTCTTTATCTTGTTCTTGGCGCGGGCGGTTGTCACATAATCCAGCCAGTGCGAGTTGGGCTTCTGGTTTTGCGAGGTGATCACCTCCACCTGATCACCGCTGTTAAGTACGTGGTTCAGGGGGACCAGCTTGCCATTTACCCTGGTCCCGCGCGTGCGTATCCCCACCTCGGAATGGATGCTGAAGGCAAAGTCAAGCGATGTTGCGCCCTTAGGCAGTGACTTGATCTCGCCCTTCGGGGTAAACACATAGATCTCCTTAGCATAGAGGTTCAGCTTAAAGTCCTCCACGAAATCCACTGCATTCGCCGCCGAATTTTCAAGTGCTTCCTTCAATAAATTGAGCCATGTCTCGAGCCCGTGCTCTTCGTTAGCGCCGCCCTGCTTGTATTTGTAGTGGGCAGCGTAGCCTTTTTCGGCCACCTCATCCATGCGTTCGCTACGCACCTGTATCTCTACCCATCGGCCTTTCGGTCCCATTACGGTAATGTGCAGCGCCTCATATCCGGTCGACTTTGGCGATGATATCCAGTCCCGAAGCCTGCTCGGGCTTGGACGGTAATGGTCGGTCACAATGGAATATATCTTCCATGCGAGGAACTTCTCATCGTGCTGGTTGTTCGACTTGTAAATGATGCGAAGGGCGAATTTATCATATACTTCATCGAATGTCACACCTTGTGCCAGCATTTTGCGGCGGATGGAGTAGATCGACTTCGGCCTTCCTTTAATGGTATATTCTATGCCTTCAGCATCAAGTGAGGCTTTCAGCACGTCCGATATCGATTTGATATAAGCGTCCTGCTCTTCCTTACTCTCCTTCATGCGGCTCACGATGTCGTTGTACACCGCGGGCTCGGTATATTTCAAGCCGAGGTCTTCGAGTTGCGATTTGATGTTGTACAACCCCAAACGGTGAGCGAGGGGAGCATAAATATACAGCGTTTCAGATGCGATCTTTGCCTGCTTGTAATCTGCCATCGATCCCATCGTCTGCATATTGTGCAGCCTGTCGGCGATCTTGATAAGGATCACGCGCACATCGTCGTTCAGTGTCAGCAGCATCTTGCGGAAATTCTCCGCCTGCATCGATATTTCCTGGTCGGTCTTTACCTGTGCTATTTTGGTAAGGCCCTCCACGATCTGCGCTATCTTGGGGTTAAACATTTTTGAGATGTCCTCTACGGTAATGTCCGTATCCTCCACCACATCGTGCAGCAGTGCCGAGGCAATGGATGTCGCACCAAGCCCTATCTCCGAGGCCACGATCTTGGCTACGGCAATGGGATGGAAGATATAGGCTTCACCCGATTTCCTCCGCTGGTCCTTGTGCGCGTCAACGGCAACATCAAATGCCTTGCGTATCAGCTTTTTGTCATCTTCCGAAAGCGTTTGGTAACTGATGCGCAGCAGTTCTTTATATTCCTTGGCGATCGCCTTGTTTTCAAGCTCTATATCTGTTTCTGTCATAATAGCGTAACAATAGCCTTAAATATAGTAAATATTTTGATGATTTGCAATGGGAACGGAATAAGGATCAAGATTTTTTGGGCGTGCCGCTCCACTGCGTTCCGCGTCGGGTCATCGGCTTTATCTGCTTCGTACCTCCGCAGGATATCGCCTCTACCCCTCACGCAGCCTCAGGTAGCGACCTGCAAGGTTTTCAAAACCTTGTTCGATAAATAGAAATTATCTGCAATACCTTTCGAGCAATTCCCTCTCTATCCCCAATTTTACTGCACGCCTGTAAAATATGCGTACCAGGGGCGAAACTATCCTGAATGGCAGCGAGGCCAGATGCGTATCGCCCCAATTGTGCATTACCGCAATGTGGTATATGTGCTTAGGGATCTGGTTCCTGGTAATGGTCTTCCCGTCATTCACCAACCCGAACATCGCTTTCAGGAAATTCTCGAAACCGGGCTGGCCGGGGCGCAGCATCACCCTGAAGATGATCTCTTCGGGACTGTCATTAAAAAATCGGTGCGGAATGCCAATGGGTATGAGTTGCTGCTCGCCGGTTCCCAAGTATACGGTGGATCTTTCGTATTGCAGGCCAAGCTTGCCCTTAACGGCAAAGAACTCTTCGGTAAATCGGGTATGATAATGCAGCGGGTTGCCGCCGCCGGGTGAAAGGCTTACTTCAAGGAGGGAGTATTCTCCGTTGGTGTCCTCAGAAGACGCTACTATGCGGGCAAATTCGCCATTTACGGGATTATGGTATGTTTTGGGGCCACCCATCAGTCGCAGGGAAAATAACACTCGATAGATTTGAGCTTATCGTCCTTAAAGTAAAAGCGCCATTCATAGTCTTCGGCGGTATCAGGCAGCAGGGTTATCATCTCCAGCAGTTCGCCCTCTTCGCCCTCAACATCCTCAATGTAGGCAGCCGCGCCGGGATAGGTCTTGCTAAAGCTTTTAAGGGTGGTGGTGCGGTCAAACCAGTCATTTTTGATCGAAAAATAAGTGTTGCGGTTTTTTGTGAGATCCACACTACGGAAGTTCATGATGCCATTGTCCAGTTCATATCTCGCGCCTTTGTGATATACCATTTTTACGGTCGCTTCTTCCTCGCGGCCGCAGATCTTCCCGGTCTTCGGCGCTGTAATGCTGTCGGCCTTTTTATAGCGTTTGTCAAAATCGGCTTTGGAGATGGTCATTTTTATCCTGTCATTGATCATGGCTTCATCCCACGACAACGTTTCAATGTCCTGTGAAAAAAGTGGTAATGACAGTAAAAGCAATAGTAAATTCAGGGCTTTCATTCGCGTAATATTGGCTATTAGTAAACGCCGAAAGATACATAATATTTTAGAAACCCCTTTGCCTTTTGGCTTCAAAGATGAGTATGGCCGCCGCTACCGAAACATTCATCGAGTCGATGGCGCCCTGCATGGGTATGATTATATTTTTTGTAGATGCCGATCTCCATTCATCCGTAAGACCTGTAGCTTCAGTACCAACCACTAATGCTGACGGGGCTGTATAGTCCTGCGTGTGATACGGTGCTGAGTCCTGTAGTGTGGCACAGTAAATATTGATATTTTTTGACCTCAGGAAAGCGATCACCTCTTCCGTCGTCCCGGTGGCTATGTTATTAGTGAACAGGCATCCTACACTGCTCCGCACGATGTTAGGGTTATACAGGTCGCTTTTGGGGTTGGCAATGATCACGGCATCCAGGTTGGCGGCATCGGCAGTACGCAGCATCGCGCCTATGTTACCGGGTTTTTCAGTCGCTTCCATTACCAATACCAGCGGATTGTCGCCCAATTCAAGGTCTTCCAGCTTCAGGCTTTTAGTTTTCGCAATAGCAATTATCCCTTCTGTCGTGTCGCGATAAGCCAGCTTTTGGTATACTTCACGGCTTATTTCGATAAGTTCCGTTTGCCTGCCCGCAAGGCTTTTTACTTCAGTTTCGGTAAGCATGCCTTCCACGAACAGCGCCGTTTCAATTTCGTAGCCGCCCTTTCGCGCCAACTCGATCTCACGCTTCCCTTCAATAAGGAACGTGCCGCTTTGCCTGCGTGCCTTTGCTTTTTCCTGCAATTGCACAAGGTTTTTTATAAGTGGGTTCTGGGCGCTGGTAATTTGTTTCAAGATCTGATCAAAATTTAGGCAAAGATATTATTCCTCACCATAAAATCCATCATAAGCCTTTTGGAATTCGGCATTTTCCTGCTCACGAATTCTTTCAAAACCAATGTTGCCGCTGTTGGCCAGCATTTGCTTTACGATCTTCGCTGTAGTGCTGCCGGGATGTTTTTTTATAAAGCGGTTGTATTCTTCAACCATCTCAGGGTAAAGTGTGTTGCCTTCGTGTTCATAAGTAGGTGTATTATCCTGCCCAAAAAGGTAGCTGAACCTGTACATGTGATAATTGGCAGCCGCTCTTTCATAGAGTCTACTCCCGGGATAGTCTAATATGAAATTTTCCCAGTTGATGACGCGTTGCGACAACTGCTCCCAGGTTATGGCGATCCCTGCATCGGCACTCCATAAGTCAGAATCATCTGAAGACTGTAGCGTGAGGAAGCGTTTATAGTCAGGCGTTACATGGGCCCTGAACATCTTCAGGTAATAGTCGTTTTGCGCCCGGATCTCGCCCATGCCTTCGCCGATATGCCAAAATTCCAGCCCAGCCTTCTCAAGCAGATCCTTTTTATGCTGAATTGTGTCGCTTAATTTGGCAGGGTTGCCATCGCGGTCATAAAAATGGTTGTGAAAGTCGTCAAGCAATTTTCCTTCAACAACATTCATACGGCCAATTATTTCATTGTTCTTCGTTTCATATGCATCAAAAAGCGCGTTAGCTTCATCTGGTTTAAGGGAAGATAATTTTGATCTTGTTTCGTTCCTCAACTTTGAAAATTCATCAACAAGTTTTTCAAGGTCTGACGTATGAGGGTCATCGGCAGTCGGCGATTCGATCACAGCAGAAGTAGTGTCAATACTATTTTTTGTAGCATTATCGTGCGCGGTTTCCTTTTTGCAGGAAACCAAAAGAATTCCAAAAAGCAATAACCCAAAATAGTTCATGATAATGTTTTTACAGGATCCCTCTTGCCTTTATCTCAAGGTATTTGTTGATGCTTTCCACAGTAAGGTCTTCCGGCTTGGTAAGCACCGAATAGATGCCGTACTTCTTCAGTTCGTTCACAATGAGCCTTTTTTCAAACGCAAATTTCTCGGCGATCACCTGATCGTAAATTTCCTGGATATTGCCCGCTTTTTTATGCATCAGCTCTTCAAGCTCTACGTTCTCAAAGAAAACCACTACCAGCAGGTGGCTTTTGGCAATACCTTTAAGGTAGGGCAGCTGGCGCTTCAGGCCATCGAGCGTTTCAAAGTTCGTGTAAAGGATAATGAGGCTGCGCTGTGTAATGTTCTTTTTTATGTCGGCATACAGCCTGCCGAAGTCGCTCTCAAAAAAGTTGGTGTTCACGTTATACAGCGTCTCCATGATGCGTTGCATTTGCAGGGAGCGCCTGTCGGCAGCCACACGGTTCTCCACAACTTTCGAGAAGGTGAACATCCCGGCCTTATCGCCTTTTTTCAGGATGATGTTGGATAGCACCAGTGTCGAGTTGATGGCATAATCCACCAAGCTCAGCCCGTTGAAAGGCATTTTCATCATGCGGCCTTTGTCTATGGCCATATATACGTTTTGCGAGCGCTCGTCCTGGAACTGGTTCACCATCAATTGATTCTTTTTGGCGGTTGCCTTCCAGTTGATGGTGCGGATGTCATCGCCGCCTACATATTCCTTTATCTGCTCGAATTCCATGGTGTGGCCTATACGGCGTATCTTCTTCAGGCCGTATTCAAAAAGCCTGTTAGAAAAGGCCATCAGGTCATATTTGCGCAATTGAATGTATGAAGGGTAGGTGGGTACCATTTGCCCCGACTCAAAAATAAACCTTCGAGACACCAGACGCAGGGGAGAGGATACATACACGTTGAGGCTGCCAAAGTGGTATTCACCGCGCTGCGTTGGCCTCAGGAAATATTCAAAGCTGTCGCTTCCGCCGGCATTTATAGTACGGTGTACGCTGAAGTCCCGTATTTGGAATTGTACTGGGACCTCATCAATAATGCGCAGTGATGCGGGGAAAGAGTAGCCGCTTTCTAACCGTATCACAACAGGGTTTTCATCTCCGTTGGATAATTTTTCCGTAAGCACCCTTGTCCCGGCAAAGCGCTGGTTGGATGCGAACAGCAGCAGGAGGTCAATAAGGGTAAACCCGATGAACGCATATACCGCTATCCAAACTATATTATAGAGCATGGGGTAAACGTAGGCCATTACAAAGCATACCACGAGCCCCATGAGCACATAGAAAAAGAAATTGTTGAGGTATATGCGGTTAAACCACTTCATTAACGCGGTATTTCTACGGTGTCTACGATCTGCTTGATGATCTGCTCACTGGTCAGTCCTTCCATTTCACGCTCTGGAGCCACCATGACCCTGTGGCGCAGCACCGGAATGGCAGAGTCCTTAATGTCCTCAGGCGTAACAAAATCCCTGCCTCTTAGCGCGGCAAAGCCCTTGGCGGCATTTAATATAGCGATCGATGCCCTTGGCGACGCGCCCAGGTAAAGGAACGCATTTTCACGGGTATTGGTCACGATCTTGGCAATGTACTGTATCAGTTGCGGCTCGATCACTATATGCTTCACAATGCCCTGGTATTTCAGGATGTCGGCCTGCGACAGTATTTTTTTAATGTTTTCCAGCTTGGGCCTGTCGTGCAATGCGTTCTCACGCTGCAATATGGCAACTTCCTCATCCAGCTTAGGATAGTCGATCACGATCTTGAAGAGGAAACGGTCAAGCTGCGCCTCGGGCAGGCGGTAGGTACCTTCCTGCTCAATAGGATTTTGTGTGGCTATGACAAGGAACGGCGCCTCCATGGCGTGTGTTGTGCCTTCGATGGTTATCTGGCGCTCCTCCATTACTTCAAAAAGCGCTGCCTGCGTTTTGGCAGGAGCACGGTTGATCTCATCGATCAGTACGAAGTTGGAGAATATCGGACCCTTTTTAAAGTTGAATTTTGAAGCAGACATGTCGTATACCGATGTGCCCAATATATCCGACGGCATGAGGTCGGGCGTAAACTGTATGCGGCTGAAATCGAGAGTAAGGGTTTTTGCCAGAAGCTTGGCCGTGATGGTCTTCGCAACTCCGGGTACACCTTCAAGCAACACGTGGCCATTAGAAAGTATGGCTACCAGCAGCTGGTCGATCATTTTGTGCTGCCCCACGATAACCGAGCTGATCTCGGCCTTTACCGCATCAATACTCTGCTGCAGCCCGCCAAGGTCGATCCTCGAGGTGAAGTTAATGCTGTCTGTTTCCGGTGCTGTGCTGGCATCGTTCACCTGTACGCCTTTGTCCAGGTTTATCCCTTCGGTGCTGTTGTTGAATTCTTCTGTCATAACCTTAATTTTTCAATTGCTTTATTGATCTCTATCACATCAGCTTCGGTGCTTTGAAACTGGTGCCTGTACTTTTTTATCAGATCTATCGCTTTCTGTATGTCCTCGATCGGCTTGCCCGTCTTCAAGTGCAGTTTTTCTACCAGATCGTCATCCAGCGTATAGGTGTCTATGAGGTATTCGTTCCTGATGTGCTCCAGGAAATATATGATCTTCTTTTCTATGATAGTATGGTGGTCGCCCTCCTGGTAGTATAGGTTCCCGATGGTCTTGGTGAAATCGATGGTGGTGTTCCTTAGCGGAGTGATCTCATGTATAATGCGCTGCTTCCTTTTTGCATTAAAGAAAATGAATATGATAATGCCAATGATGCCCAGCCACATAGCTGCATATAGTGCCGGCTGGTCCTTAATGTAACGCAGCTTGCTCGAGGAGATATTCCTGAATCCGGAATGCCAGTAAATAGTGCCTTCGGGTATGTAGGATAGTGCTTCTTCGGCATACTTATAGTGGTCTTTCTTTAGTAAATGGTAGTTGCTGAATACGGCAGGCTGAGTGTGGAAGATGAATTGGCCGTCACCAAAGCCCACGCGTATAAAGTTCGGCCTCTTGCCATCCGGTGTTTCCTGGTAGCCGAGAACCGTAGCCTGTGATCTTTCAATAGAGTCGAACACGATGTTCCCCATAGCCTTGCCGTACCAGTAGTGACTGCCGGTGCGTTGCAGGTCGATCTTGACCGAATCCTGCAAATAAATGCTGCGGCCCAGCTTAAGGTTGAGCGTGTCCAGTAATACCTGCGGGAAGGTTTGCATACCTAAGAACACTGTGTTGCCGTGTTCGGCAAAATACAGCAGTTCCATTGCCGACTGCTCGTCAATGGTATTCTCGTCCTTAATGTCGAGGTATGTGCCTTTTACTTTATACGTTTTTTTATCATAGTCAAATTTATCGTCGAAAAACTCATAGGCGGTAATGGCGAATTTCTTTATTTCCTGCCCTTTGAACAAGTCAGGCGATTCCTTGTCGAGCACATAAAGCCCCAACGGGATCTTGTCTTTAGGGTTGTAGGTTGGCCTCCAGTCGGGCTTTTTGGGCAACAGCGATATCATTACGGTGATCAATATGATGATCCCGACAGGCAAAGCTATTATCCAAATGGTCTTCCTGTTCATCCTATAGTACGTTTATTGTTTTACGGAAAGCCCTTTCCGCTTTTTCAAAAGCAACCTCGTCCAGCGAAAACTCGCCATACCAGCTGTGGTCATATACATACGAAAGGTACCTGAACTCGTCCTTCAGGCCTTTGTCGCGTATTTCATATAAATAGTCGCTGTTGGTCTTGTCGCGGTGCAGCTGTATCACTTCTCGGGCCGATAATTTTTTTAGCAGCCACAGGTAATAGTAGCGCACGGCCAGCCTGTAATTGCCTGATTGCCGCGTTTCGCTAATGAGCGACGCAAAGTCCATCTCGTTAAGGTCTTCATCGTCTACATCGTATGCATTTATCTTTTTTGATGCCCTTCCAAATATCCAGTAGCCCTGCTTGCTGAGTATCGCCCGGGCAATAAAGTACACCGCCACGCCCAAAAGAAGAAAGGCCACTACGCGTCCAAAAATACCCATGGCCGACATTTTTCCGCTATTGGGCGACGGGGCGAACAAACGTTCCAGCCACATGGCAACCCATTCAAAGAAACGTTCCAAAGCTGTTTTGTTTTGCTCGACCTTCGGCTCATATTGATACTCCGAATCGGTATGATCGTCTTTGAACCCTTCCCTGAAATTGCGTTCCTTATGCTTTACCTCATTTACAGGCAATGCTTTGACCTCCTTAAATACAATGCTGTCCTGTACCGTGGCAGCAGCGACGGTAAACGGGGCGCAAAGCAGGAAGATGTATATGAGGATCTTGTTCAAGGTAATGCTATTAGGCTGCGAGGGCCGCTTCGGGAGCGGTATGGGTTTGGTTTAATTTTCGGTTGACTATAAATGGATATACAAGGTAATACCAGGCAATGGCCGATAGTGTTATCAGGATGATAAGTATGTTCAGTACCCTGGGCATATCGGGCGAATAGCGGGTCACAAAACCCTCAAGCGATCCTGCCGCTATGGTAAACGGCATGGTGCTCACCACGATCTTCAGGCCGTTCTTAAAGGCTATCTTTAGCGATCGTACCCTCGAATATGTTTTAGGGAACAGTATGCCCGCGCCAAAGATAAGTCCGGCAGCGGCCTCAATGATCATTGCGAATATTTCCATCGATCCGTGGATCCAGATACCGCGAACGCTGGCCCAAAAAACGCCCTGCTGGTAAAAAAAGTATTGAAAAGAGCCCAGCATTATGCAGTTCTCGAAAAGTACATAAATAGTACCCAGCCCTCCGAATAATCCAAGTATGAACGACATAAGGCCCACTCTGAGATTATTGAAGGTAATGCCAAAAGCGCTTCCCCAGTTGCTGCCGCTTTTGTATACGGCTACGGGGTTGCCGTTATCAATATTCTCAAGGGTTTGATTTACATAATCATCGCCCAAAATGAGTCTCGGGAAGCTTTCATCATGCACTGCCGATATCACACCGATCGCTGTAAAGGTAAAAAAGAACAGGAAGGCATATAGTACGTACCGCCTGTTTTGGTATACGATAAGCGGAACTTCGGTCTTAAAAAAATGTACCAGCCTGTTAGTGTCTTCGCGCTTAGTTTTGTATATCTTCTGGTAAGTGATGGAGGCGAGGTGGTTAAGGTATACAACCGTCTTGCTTTTAGGGTAATAGGTGCGGGCGTACGACAAGTCGTTAACCAGTTGGATATACAGGCTTGCCAGGTCGTCCGGATTTTTTTTAGCTTTACCAAAAATAGCCTGCTCAAATTCAAGCCATTTTTCTTTATTTTGTTTTATAAAAGCAACCTCTCTCATACGTAGCTAAAATATAAAATATGTCAGAACTTTCAATAACAACTACGCAAAATGTAGATATTAATTTTAAGGCAGCTTCCGAGGGCGACCGAGTACTGGCCTATCTGCTTGATCTTGTGATATGGATCGCCTACTATTTTGTACTCGATAAAGTTTTTGATGCTACCGGGTTCAGCGACCGCGTCAACGCAATGGATACGTGGTCGTACATTGCCATACAGACATTTTTCTCACTTCCCGTATTCTTATACAAGCTGCTTTTCGAAACCTTCATGGACGGTCAGACACCGGGTAAGCGCATTATGAAGATCCGCGTTATAAAGATTGATGGTTACCAGGCCGGCTTTGGCGAATACCTTATGCGGTGGCTTTTCGGGCTTATAGAGACTACGCCGCCATTGATCATTATTGGCCTTATAGCGATGGCAATAAGCAAAAAGAACCAGCGCATTGGCGACATGGCTGCCGGGACCGCGGTCATTTCGCTAAAGAATAACATAAGCATTGACCAAACCATACTAAAAGAAATAAACGATTCTTATGTGCCGGTATATCCTTTGGTCATAAAGCTTACGGATAATGATGTGCGAATCATAAAAGAAACCTACGAATCCAGCCTTCGCGCCACTGATTTTGCCATGATCGCAAGGCTTCAAACAAAAATTGAGGATGTTACAGGCATAAGATCAGTTTCTGCTAATGCCACGGCATTTGTAGATACGGTACTGAATGATTATAATTTTTATACGAGGAGTATGTAATCATTCAGAATGTAGATTTCAGATTGAGCAACACTCCTGCCGCTTAAACTATGGAGTTGAGCGCTTACTTTCGAGTGAAGCTCGATATGAGATCTACAGTCTGAAATCTGAAATCATCAACGGATCATCGAGAAATGTCCCTTAACTGTCCTTCCATCATCAAGCGCTACAACATACCAATAGTCGGTAGAAGGGAGCGGGTAGCCGTTGTATGTGCCGTCCCATCCTTCGCCTTTTGGATCTACATCGGCAAGGAGTTTCCCGTAGCGGTCAAAAATGTAGATCTTGCTGGTTTCATAGTATAAGGCATTTACACCAATGATATTCCATGTATCGTTGATGCCGTCGCCGTTAGGTGTAAAGAACTTGGGCACTGCCAGTACAGATACGCCATATGGTTTCACGCCACATCCGTTAGTATCATATACATACACCACGTGGATACCCGAACTTACATTATCAAAAAAGTTCGATTCCTGCCATGGCCCATTTGGTGAGTCAAGGCTGTACAGGTAGGTGGTGTTCACATTATTACCGGGATGTACATATATGGTGATGGTGTTGTCCTGGCGCAGGTCTTCCACCGCAATTTCGTCAAGTACCGCGAGGTCGCTGGGCACAACGGTCACCGTGCGGACTTTGGAGCAGGCAGAAATATTCGTTATGTTGGTAACTTCTACCGTATAAGTCCCGGGCTGGTTTACGAATATTGTATGTGTGGTCTCGCCGGTAGACCAGCTAAAAGTATAGTTATTGATATTCGCCAACGCCCCTGCACTTATCGGGATAAGATCACGGGTGTTCAGGCATACTATGGCCGTATCATCAATGTCAATGTTTGGGAGCGGGCGTACGATAAGCCCGATCGGCTGAAGCGCGGTACAATCGTTGTTGTTTTCCACACGTGCATATACCGTCTGTGTATTGGCAGCTGTGTTAGTAAATAGTTCGGGTATCGCATTCTGCTCGAGCAATGCATCTGTTACGGACGGGTAATATACTACATTATCCGCACCTGTGCCAACACCCGCCAGTGCGAGGTCAAATTCGGCAAAGCCATCTTCGGCATCATCGTTATCACAGCGCTCCAGTTGCATGGCAGGTAAAATATCGGTAGTAACCCTTAATGTAAGGGGCAATATACGGAAGCAGCCAGTATCTGTAATAATGACCCGTGCCGCGATCACCTGAGGGTTCGCTGTATTGGTGTAAGGCCCTGTAATTTCGTTCGTGCCGTCTTCAGCATCAGTAACCGTAGGATAGTAGTTCACCGAAAGACCGGCATCGCCACCTGTTATCTCAGCATTGGCCTGTGTAAGGTTAAACAGGTTTACTCCTTCCGGGTTCAGGCATTGCACCAGTTCCGCGCTTGTTATGGCATCCGGAAGCGGATCCACCGTAAGGGTAACAGGCCACACAGTAACGCAACTTGCAAATGTGTTGTGTACAATACGTGCATATACTATCTGCTCATCCCTTGTAGTGTTGTTAAATAAGGCAGGCAATGGGCTTACAGGCGCGTTAGCATTTGCCTCAGAAGCGTAGTAGGTAGTGGTGTATAGCGTACTGTTCTGTACTAACGCTGTCGTTACGGCAGCCATATCAAATCGTGCCTTGCCATTGGTATCGGCACCATCGGCACTGTCATCGCAAATGGCAAATTTGGCAGCATTCATTACAGGGGAGGATGTTACGCTTATATCAAAGGAGGTAGTACTGTAACACTTTGTGTTCGCCCGTTGGTGGACGCGTGCATATATGGTTTGCGGACTCGAGGTATTGGTGTAAGCAGCAGCATTCAGCGCATCGGTGTTTGCATCGGCGGCTTGCTGAGAAGCAAAATATCTCACCTCAAATGTTGCCGTGTTCTGCCCTCCAAGTACCGAAGCGTTGTTTGCCGAAAGGTTGAACACTTCGAAACCGTCATTCTCTGGGTCGCATTCATTCAGGGCAGGAGCTGTGTTGGCAACCGGTATGGCATAGATGGTTACTTCCTCTACGATAGTATACACATCGTCGAAATTGGTGATGGTAGCAACAACGTTATATACGCCCGGAGCGGCATAAACATGTCCCGGCGCGAGTTCGGAAGAAAATACAGAGCTGTCGCCAAAGTCCCATGATACGGTTTGGAAATCACCTAATGAATTCAGTGAGAATTGTGTGGTATCGCCCAGGCAGGTATTTTCTGCCAGTATGTTTGCCGAAAACAATGAAGTTATGAAGGGCGGCAGCCCGAAGATCGCTATCCTGTTAACGCCCAAATTCACACCGCCGGGCTCAAAGTCACAGGAAACACCGATCTCATCGGGCAGGTGGATGATGTCGAGCGAAGAGCCCCCGTTCACAGAAATGTATATCTTGCCGTTGGGCCCCAGCTGAAGCGCGCTGGCCGTGCTTGAGTTAGCTGTTATGAAAGTATCCGAGCCGGGAATGTCGGCAGCGTCAAGGTTATACTGGTGAAGTCCGCCAAATCCGGCAGGGTTAGTATCATAAGCCACATACAATTTCTTTGATTGTGCCGAAAATTCAAGTCCGTAAGGGATGGTGTTGTCGCTCAAAACGACCGGATCGGATATTGCTCCGCTGGCGTTGTTAAAATTGTAAAGGTATACTGCACCATTCTGTGCCATACCTCCCGTTGCATTACCACGTTGGTTGTGGGCTATGGCCAGTTTTTTTCCATTCGGAGAAGCTTTCAGGTAGCCTATAGCATTTCTCCTGTACCCCGCGGTATTTACGACCGGAGCTACCTGGCTTACCACAGGCGTTGTGTTAACGCCATTCTCATCTATAAAAAAGGAATAAAATTTATCGATAAACTGCGTCACAACCCAAAATCCTGTCCCGGTATTGTTTTTCACGGCAGTGATCTTTTCAGAGCATTTGTATTTTGCTTCTTCAGGGTTAGTGCCATCATAGGTGACCAAATGCACATTCCTTGTAACAATGTCCCCGATACTCCCATTAGCACCTGTTACGGAAAGGTCGACCACCGAATAATTGAGGCCATTGTTAAAGCCATCATCTGTCTCGGGAACTCCCAGTTGGGTATCCGAATAGATCCCGTTAAATTGTGCCGGATATACTGCCGCATTTTCATGGTGCGGTTCGTCTACTGTAAAAATATAGTAGATATTAGGGTCGCCTTTTTTAGGTACGATTATTCCCGATTGTGTGCTGGACGGGTCACCCATCAGGCCGGTACCCATATTGTAGTTGCCGTTTGGCATTTTCACATGGTTGCGGTCCCATACATTGCGGCCATCGGTATAAAATAAGAGGTTGCCATCGGCGTCCGATATCACGCTGCACCCTTCATTGGTGTCCATAAGTCCATTAGAGAGCGCGGCAACACTGCCATCATCCAGGAAATGTATGCCGGCAAACCTGCCGAAATACCAGTTGCTGGCCTCTTTTTGGGAAAAAGCGTTCAGTGAAAAAAAGAGCAAAAAAAGGGAAATAATTTTATTCATAACAGGGCATTGAACCTTCAAAAGTATTTAATTTTAACGAACCATGGCAAAGTGGCCTTTAATTATTCTGCCACCGGCAAAATTGATCTCGAACCAATAGTCGGTAGATGGCAGCCTTTCACCGTTGTAGGTGCCGTCCCATCCCAGTTCCTTGCCACGGTAGCTTTTGATGAGCTTTCCGTACCGGTCAAAGATGTTCACGATCGCATCGGGAAAGAAATAGATGAATGCTACATTCCATACTTCGTTGATGCCGTCGCCGTTCGGCGTAAAGAATTTAGGATAGTTGAGTATCGGTATCCGCTCGGTCACGCTGCTGCAACCGTCTTTAGACCTGATATAAAGCGTGTATACCCCGGGAACCAGCCCGTCAAAAAATGTCACGTCAGAGAATGTCCTTCCGTCCATCGAAAATTCAAACTCAGCACTGTTGGCCATGTGTATGGTAATGCTGTTGTCAAAAGGCGTAAAGTCGGTAATATCAACAGTATAATTGATAGCCGGAAGCGGCATTACGCCAATGGTAAATGAGGTTATGCCATAGCCATAGCAGCCGGTAATGTTTTCCAACCTGGCCCAAATGGTCTGTGTGAGGTAGGGCTGCTGGTTCTGGTAAATGCCTGGAAGCGGATCCAGCCTGGTTTCTGCATCGCCCTGAGTAGCATAGTAAGTTACGGTGCTGTTTGTATTGCCATCTTTTATAAAAGCATCGTTCGCTGTCAGGTCAAAGTTCGCAATGCCGTCACCTTCCATATCACATAAGGTCAACGGTTCGGGTTCGCCTACCGGCAGGCTGTAATTAAGTTGTACGGTAACGCTTTCTGTCGAAAAACATCCTGTAACTGCGTTCGTCATTCTCAGGTATACTGTTTGCGGATTGGCAGTGTTTGGAAAAGCAGTTGGCAAAGGTACCGGATTATCCCCGGTCCCGGCATCGCCCGCATTGGTGTGATAGGTTATAGCAACACCCGACTGATCGCCAATCAGCATGGTTTCATAAACAGTCAGGTCGAATGCTACAATGCCATCGTGCAGGCCGTCATCGTCACATTGTTCAATTACCAAAGGAGTGCCTGTTGGGTGTTCTCCGTCACGAAGCATTTGCGGCACAGGGTTTACCGCAATGGCAAAAGACGTAATGCCAAAACGGTAGCAGGCACCTGTAGTTTCTACTCTTGCCCAAATGATCTCAGGGACATATGCCTGTTGGTTCTGGTACATTGCAGGGAGTGGGCTTGTTTCATTCTGCGCATTTTCGGCAGAGGCATAATAGCTAACAACGGTATCAGGCTCCCCATTGCTTATCAAATCGTCATTTTGTGCGAGGTTGAATATCCTGAAACCATTCCCGTTATCGTCGCAAAGTGAGAGCGGATCGCCAATACCGGCATTATAATCCAGATCTGTCCTGATCAAGAGTTGTTCGGTAGTAAAACATCCACTGGCGGTATAGGTCATGCGCATGAAAATCGTCTGCGGGCTCGAAGTATTTACAAATGCTTCGGGGTTGTCTATGTCATCAACACCATTAAGGGCATTATTGTAGTCGGTGTAGTAGGTAAGGGCCACGCCTGTCTGGCCCCCAATGAGCATTGCTTCAAAACTGGTCAGGTCAAATGCAGTAAAGCCGTCGTCTGTACCATCATCGTCGCATTCCACTATTTCCAGCGGTATATTCGGCGGAAAGTCTGGATTCCGAAGCATTTCCGGAATCGGGTACACATGGATGGTAAATGAAGAAATACCATAGCGATAGCATCCTGTGGTGGTTTCTACCCGTGCCCAAATGGTTTGCACTATGTTGGCTTCTGCATTCTGATGTAGGCTTTCCAGCGGCGACTGCTTATTTTCTGCATTGTCTTCGGATGCATAATAGGTAACGGCATTAGTGGGGTCATCATTGGATAACGCCCCGTCGTTAAGCGAAAGGTCAAATTGCTCAAATCCGTTGCCATCAGTATCGCATAGATCCAGGTCATCGGGTTCGCCTATAGGCATTGAATGATCAATGTTCAGCGTCAGGGTTTCAAATACGTAGCAGCCGGTAAAAGTGTTCACCATACGGATGTACAATGTTTGAGGGTTGGATGTATTGACGAAATTCAACGGGGTATCTATAGGGGCGCTGCCGATTTCTATGTCATCCATATTTGTATGATAGCTGATGGAGACCCCGGTCTGAGTACCTATGAGCATCGCTTCATAAACTGTAAGGTCAAGATCCGTCGCGTTATCGTATGTTCCGTCGTCATCGCATTCAGTTATCTGCAATGGCACACCTTCCGGAAAATCATCGGTACGCATCAACTCAGGCTGCGGGTTTACGACAATGGTAAAAGGCACAATGGCAAAACGGTAGCACCCGCTTGTAGTTTCCACCCGTGCCCATATCGTTTCCTGTATGTAAGGGTTTTGGTTTTGGTAGATGTCCGGCAGGGGCGATACCTCATTTTGTGCATTTTCAAGTGAGCCATAGTAAATCACCTCTGTGTTTTCAAAGCCGTTGCTTATGGCCCCTTGGGTCTGGGCAAGGTTAAATTCCCTGAAGCCGTTGCCCTCCGTATCGCAAAGCCCTATATTGGCAGGCACGCCTGGAGGGAAGCTGGTATTTACAGAAATAACCAGCGTTTCGGTGCTGTAGCATCCCGTAACCGGATTGGTCATACGCATATAAATGGTCTGCGGACTGGCAGAATTGAAATATGCCTGCGGGTTTTCCAAAGCGTCCTCGCCGGTGATCATGCCGTTGTTCTCCAGGTGGTAGGTTACTTCTACATCGGTTTGCGGACCTATGAACATGGCTTCGAATTGGGTAAGGTCAAATGTGGTCTTACCATCGGTTACACCATCGTCATCACATTCCATGATCTCAAGTGCGATATTGTCGGGGTTCAGGAATTCAGGAATATTGTGGAAGGTCGCCGTCCCGGTCCATACCATCGAAAAGTTGGCCTCGCCGTGTGGACGGTCTATGATGAGGTAGTATATCTCGTCATCCTCCACATCCAGCCATTGTATGTAGGCATTGCCGTTAGGCCCCGGCCCTTCGGAGACATCGGTTTCGGTCTCGTTCATGCCCGTATGGTTAAAGTTGAGCCCTGCCGCACCTGGATTGGTAGTAGAGCAGCGAATGGCTGTGCCCAGCGCCCCGCAGGTCACATTGGGTCCATACATCCAAAAATCAAAATCCACAACCAGGTCGTCGCTTTCAGGTGAAAGGACAAAACCGAGCGTGCCGCCGTCCTTTATCTGTATTTTAAGCCACAGGCTGTTGTGCTCCTGGCTGGAACATGCGTTGGCGAAGTTAATTTCCTGCACCCCAATACCCGTGGCATCGAGCCCCGAATAATTGGCGTTCCCGCATACCATTATTGCATCCGGACAGTCGGTCTGGGCAAAAGAGGGTACGAAAGGGAACAGGATGACCGCCAAAAGGCATATCCTGAAGGTAATTTTCACAGCATTAGGATGTTAATTTTTTTATAAATTTATGGAAAACTATCGTAGCATTGCAAAATGTCCACGAATTTTTCTTCCATTCTCTAATTCAAGCACGAACCAGTAATCGGTTGACGGCAAAGCTTTTCCATTAGAATTTCCGTCCCAGCCCGCGTCACCGCTGGCAAAATTGCCTACCAGCTTTCCGTAGCGGTCAAATATCGTTACCTGCGCTTCCGGGTGCATTGCCAGGTACGGAATACGCCAGTTATCGCGTATGCCGTCACCATTGGGCGAAAAGAATTTTGGATAATCCAGTATCACTACATCTTCATATATCGTCTTGCAGCCCGTTTTTGCCCTTATCTGTATGCGGTGCGGCCCGGTAGATAACCCTTCAAACACAAAATTATCGCTAAACTCCCCGCCATCTATAGCAAATTCATAATCTTCCGCATCGGGCATTTCAATAGTTATAGAGTTCCTGCTATCCCTAAAATCCACAATGTCCAGCTCATAAACAATATCAGGGAGCGGAATGATGTTGATGGTAAATGAGGTCGTATCATGCCCATAACACCCGCTTATGTTCTCCAGCCGTGCCCATATCGTTTCGGCTGTCAACGGAGTTTGGTTGTTGTAGAGCGGTCCTATTGGATCGGTTTTGCTATCCGCATCGGCCTGAGAGCGGTAATAAGTCACCGTCATGTTGGCATTGCCATCCTTTACATTATCATCATTCTGTGCAAGGTTAAACTCTGGTTTACCGTCTTCATTAAAGTCGCACAGGTAAAGGTCTTCCGCATCTCCGGCCACAATAGGGTTGATAACCTTAATTGTAAATTCCCTGTTGCTAAAGCATCCGGTCACGGTGTTGGTCATCCGTGCATAAATGGTTTGCACGATGTCCAGATTGGCATACGCCGATGGGTTCGCGATCGCGTTAGTGCCCGTGATCACGTCATTTTCATTCTCAAAAAACTCCAGTACAACATCTGCCTGGCTCGCGATCAGCATAGCCTGGTGGGTAGTGAGGTCAAAATGGGAAACTTTATCATCTACGGCATCATCGTCGCATTGCTCAAGGTTCAGCGAGATCCCATCGGGATTGGTGAACTGTGGCGTATCGTGGAATTGCGCCGTGCCCGTCCACTGGATCGAAAAATCGCTGAAGCCCACGGGCCTGTCAATCACCAAAAAGTAGCTTTCGCCATCGTGCACGGTAAGCCATTGTACAAAGTTGTTGCCCAATTCGCCAGGGCCTTCGGCGGTGTCGGTTTCCGTTTCACTCATGCCGGTAAGGTTGCTGGGGGAACCCGCGAATTGCGGATTGGTGGTCGAGCAGCGAATGGCCTGGCCTATGTTGCCACATGTAACGTTGGGGCCAAAAATAAAAAAATCGAAGTCAACATCAATGGACGTGTTACCGGGCGTTATGGTAAAGCCGAGGGTACCTCCTGTCTTTATACGCAGCTCAAGCCAGATGCTGTTGTTCTCAAAGCTCTGGCAGGTATTGGTATTGTTGAGTTCCTGTATGCCGAAGCCCGTGGCGGTAAGCCCCTCGTAGCCCATGTTGCCGCACACTACAAGCGCATCCGTGCAATCGTTCTGGGCGCGGGCTGTAAGCAGGCATAATAGGGATAAACAGGTAAAAATGAATTTCATAGCAAGGCAAATTTTTCGTAAATATAATTTACATTCCCTTAATGCCATAAAAAGCGGACTGATTTATTAGGATAAATTATTAAGTAATGCTTTACGGTTAGTAATGCCACGGTTTCATCGAGAATAATTTCAGGAGCGGCCGGCATAGCGCTTATTGCTACACATTGTCCCGTCCTGCGCTCTATCTGCCTGCGTGCCTCGGCAGGATGCCGCTGCGGCCGGGGCTAAGGGGAGGGGCCTGGTGAATGTTTGCGGGTTTTGCGGAGTGGTTTAGATTGGGGCAATGCAACTACCTCACCATCGCGAAATGTCCCCTGATTTTCTCCCCGTTTTCCAGCACGATCACAAACCAGTAATCGGTTGCGGGCAGCGGGGTGCCGTTATGGTTACCGTCCCAGCCTTCCTGGTTACCCCTGAATTTAGTAATGAACTTCCCGTAACGGTCAAATATCGAAACCTCTATCGTAGGGCGGAAGTAGCTGTACGGGATCCTCCACGTGTCGTTGATGCCGTCGCCGTTCGGGGTAAAAAAAGTAGGGTAGTCGAGTAGATATAATGTTTTGAAGAAAACAGGCAGGCAGCCGTTGCTATCCCTTATGTAGAATGTGTTCTCACCGCCAGGCAGGTGGTTAAATACATTGCTTTCCTGATAGATGATGTTATCCATCGAGTATTCATAATTCCCAATGCCCGAAGCATTTATCGTAACGGAGTTATCATTCCCATTAAAGTCGTTAATGTCAAAATCCACGATTTCCGCCGGGGCAGAAAGTACGATAGTAAAGGTTTTGCTGCCCTCGCAACCGTTGCTGTCGGTCACGGTTACACTATAGTTACCGGTGGCATCTATAGTGATGGTTTGCGTATGCTGCGCAGGGTTGGTGTTCCAGGCGTAGGAGCTGTAGCCGCTCCCCGCATCCAGTGTCAGCGTACTGCCTTCACAAAGTATCACCTCTTCATCAGCAAATTCATCGCCAAAGGTATGTACTATAAGCTGCAGGCCCATGATGGCATAGCACCCGATCTGGTTGTGCAGCCCGATGTAAATAGTCTGGTCACCGGGGGTGGTATTGCTATAGGAAGATATTGGCATTATGGGAAACTGGTAGCCCAGGGCATCTTCATAGCTTTTGAAGAATAACACCCCTGTACCCGGAGGGACCTGGTCTTGTATGTCTTCCGAAAGCTGGGTAAAGTTAAAGTTGTAGATCCCATCATTGTTAATATCGCACACTTCTATAGGTGCAGGATCAAAAATAGTAAAGGGTGGCATCGAAAGCGTTACGGGAATAATCGCAATACACCCGCCTTCATTCTTTACACGGGCATAGATCACCTGATCGGCTGCGGTATTATAAAAAGGTACGGTAAGTGCTGTGCCCAATAGGTCATTGATCCCGTCTCGTGCTTCGTCGGTGGTAAGGTGCCATGATACTACGCTCAATCCTTCATGGTTGTTAACCAGCTCGCCACCTATGCGGAAAAGGTAATAAGCCGAAAGCCCATCGTTATCATCATCACACTGGTTCCACAGATAGGGATCCAGATCAATGGGAGGATTATATTCTATTGTTATTTCGCCACGGGCAGCACATGTTGGTGTGATCTGCGCTTCAACGCTGTATATACCAGGAGTGGTTACGGTATACAGGGCATTGGTTGCCCCGTTTATTGGTATTCCCGAATTATACCATTGGTAGCCTGTCGCGTCAGGGATAGTAGCATTAAGCTGCAATGTTGTACCATCGCAAAGGGCAGTGCCGTTGGCCACAATCCTGTCATCACCCAGGTCTACAGCGCTCCCAAAGCTGTTGGCCTTCAGGAAAACGGCAGCATCATACAATGCATCACCCTGGTCGGCAATTACAAGCTTTATGTGGTAGAGTGTCCCGGCAGTTACATTAGCCTGTGCGGTAAGCACTACGGTTTGCCCGTTGAAGTTGGTAGGGTGGTCCACTCCGTTAAAGGCATCAAAATATTCGGCATTGGCCGGTGGGCATGCGGTTCCGGTGCCACGTACGGTGGTTACCTGTACGGGTGTATCAGTTCCGGGTATTACTGCAAGGTTTTGATACGCCCCTGTGCTGCCCGCCTCCCGGAGCAGGAAGGCAAACCCATCGCTGTAATTGCAGGCTCCCTGATCGGGCCACCCTGTATACTCTTCGGATGCAAAAATGTAATCAAAGCTGATGTGGTTGGTCGACGGGATAAAGTCGAATTCCATTACCGTAGCATTTAGCGTCCCGGTGATACCTAACTGCTGCTGCAGGTCTTGGTCGCCACCCCAGTTATTAAAGCCGTCGCTCAATATGCTGTCGTTTGGCCCGGGTGCCGATATGGCATATCCGGTACTTAAAATGATACCGCTGTCGAAGGGGAAATTACTGTCGGCCGTAAAATAGGCATAGCTACGCTCGAGTGTGCCGTCTGATCCTGTAATGGAAACATTGCTCACCTGCGCGCAGTCATTATCTACCAAAGCGTTCACCAGTTCCTCTTTGGTCATCGTGTTTACGATCTGTATGGGGTTTTGCGCGTAAGCAGCCGATGCCAGTAAAAAAATAAAGGCACAGTTAAGCATTCCCGTCAAACGTGTATTTGTAATTCTCAAACTATCAGCAATTTTGGACCAAAGTAAGAAATTTATCGCAACATCGAAAAGTGGCCCCTTACTTTTTTGCCGTTCTCAAGCTCGATCACGAACCAATAGTCGGTAGAGGGCAGGGGAGTGCCATTATAGGTCCCGTCCCATCCCATTTCATAGCCTTTAAAGCCTGTAATGATCTTGCCATAGCGGTCAAATACGGTTACGAAAATGCCCGGGCGCTTGATGCTGTACGGTATCCTCCAGGTATCGTTGATGCCATCGCCGTTCGGGGTAAAGAATACAGGGTAGTCGAGTATGAAAACACTGTCTATGAAAAGCGGGCCACACCCATTGGCATCCCGTATAAAAATGACATACTCGCCTGAACCTAAATGGCGGAAAACGGGGCTTTCCTGCCAGTCGGTCCCGTTAATGGAATATTCATATGTGCCAATGCCTTCAGGCAGAATGGTAATGCTATTGTCATTGCCCGTAAATTCCCTGATGTCATATTCGGCCCCTGTTGCCCGCCCCGATGGGATAACGGTAAAAGTTTTGCTGCCCTCGCACCCGAACGGATTAGTTACCGTTACGGTATAATCTCCCGGTCTGTCAACAGTAATGCTTCGTGTGGTTTGTACAGGATCAGTATCCCAACTATAGGAGTCATATACCCCTGGATCAAGGGTGATATTTGTGTAATTCTCACAAAGCACCACTTCTTCATCGGCAAAGCCCTGCCCGAATGAATGCACGATAAGGCGTACTTCGGCAATGCCGTAACAATCGCTGCCGCTGTTGATGCGGGCATATATAGTTTGGTTTTCAGCAATGGTATTGCTAAAATTCGTTGGATCGGCAACCGGGTTGGCAAAAGTTAGCGCGTCATTGTAAGTGGGGTAAAATTTTACCTGAAGTCCCGGTGGCAGAGCTGCCAGTATTTCAGCTTCAGCCGTGGTCAGGTCAAAATGGAAGAACCCGTCATCTGTACCATCGGTATCGCACTCTTCGAGAGCTGTAGGGTTGGTTACAGTATTGTTTGAAACTGCCAGCTTTACTGTAGCAACACCGGTGCAATCGTATCGGTTACGCAACAGTATGTATATATCCTGGCCTACTGCCGTGTTTTCAAAAGCGGTATAGTTCGTGATCGGGCTGGTAAGGTCGCCGGAAAGGTAATACCCTTCGGCTGTAAGGTCCGGGTTGCCGGCAGTTATCAGCTGGGCAGCCTGTTCAAGGTTGTATATTGTCAGCCCATTGTTATCATCGTCGCACTGCACGAAAGTAAAGTTGCCAAAAGTCAGCGCCGGGGCATATTCAAGCCTTATCTCACCTGTCGTTATGCAGGTAGGGCCAAAGTTTACTTCCACGCTGTAATCATCGGCAGCGCTGCCATCATGAATAACACTATAAGTTGCATTTGTAGCTCCTGCTATGGGGTTATCGTTCCTGTACCATTGCCAGCCGGTCGCTCCGTTAGTATTAGCATCAAGCACAAAACTCTCCCCACTGCACAACGGGTTGTTCGTGGCTAGTAGCCTGTCGGCGCCAATGTCAAGTGTAGCATTAAAGCTTCCCCCGCCAAGGAATATGGCCGAATCGTACAGGTTATTCCCCTGGTCGGCAATTACCAGTTTTATGTGGTAGGTCTGGCCGGCCACAACATCCGACCCGGCGGTCAGGATCACCGTCTGGCCGTTGAAGTTTACCGGGGCATTGGCAGGGTTGAATTGGTCAAAGTATTGCTCATTTGCCGCAGGGCATACGCCTGTACCGCGTACTGTATTCACTTTTACCGGTATGTTGGTCCCCGGCACTACGGCAAGATTGATATAAGGGTCGGTAGTGTTCGCCTTCTTCAGTAAAAAGGCAAAGCCATCGGTATAATTGCACTGGTTTGGCGAGTTGATGCTGGTAAGGTATTGCTCGGACGCAAAAATATAGTCAAAGCTGATGTGGCTGGTAAAAGGCGTAAAGTCGAACTCAAGCACTGTGGCATTGATAGTGCTGCTTACACCCAACGCCTGTTCCAGGTCCTGATCGCCACCCCATGAAGTATTGCCTTCGCTAAGCAATGAGTTGTTCGGCCCCGGTGCCGATGCCGCAAAGCCGGTACTCAGGATGATGCCATTGGCGAACGGAAAGGAAGATGTCCCCGCCGTGAAATAGCCAAAACTTGGCCCGCCAGAGCCTCCTGTCCAGCCGTTCACTACCACATTGGTAACCTGCGCGCAGGAATTGCTTACAAGCGCGTCGGCCAGCTGCTGTGCGGTATAGTTATCGTTAACCTGTATGTTTTGTGCCGATGCCAGGGTGGCACCAAAAAGCAATGCGAATAAATATGCGGATCGTTTCACCATAGCACCGGCAAAGATACTATTACAAATCCCTCTTTTTCAAAATTCTGTACGACATTAACATAAAGAATACTGTCCAGGCGGCAACAACTACGTATTCGTACCAATGGATCCCATATATGTCGTAGGTCGCATTGCCCGAAACCTGAGCCTCGAGTGTTTTGTAGGCGCTTAGCCTCGACATGGGTTCCCATAGCAGGTTGCTCATCGATTCCATCGGGAGGAACTGTACCCATGTATGTTCCGAATCGAATTCACCTGTCGAAATACCGGTAAGGAGTTGTGCCAATTTTTCCAAAAGGTACCATACCGCAACAAATCCAAGTGCAAATGCCGACCTTTTTATCAATATCCCAACAAAAAGGCAGAAGGAGAAGAAGGCCATAAGCTTGAGGAAGAAACCGGCAACATATTCCAGCTCGCTGAAAACTATCGATGCTTCATCATACGATGAGAACCCGTAGCCCAACATAAGTGACATCAGGAATACGAAAACTGTTGAGGCAAGCGAAAAAGCAAATACCATAAGGAATTTCGATCGTATGAATTCTTCCTTACTAAGACCGTCGATGAGGTTTTGCTTCAATGTGCCGTAGGTATATTCATTGGCCATCATAGAAACAATGACTACGGCCAGGAACATTTTACCCAAAGCGGCAATGAACGTATTTAGGTGCCAGATATAGGGGAAGTTGAATATCCCCATATTGGCCAAATGGAATTCTACGCCAAAGAGCGTGAATTTGATCGACGCGATAAGCGCTATGAAAGACAAAAGGATAAAGTAAGAAAGTATAAGTATCCTGCTGGCACGGTTGCTCCACAATTTTTGGAACTCTATTGATAAAAGGCGTTTCATGGTACGGTTAGTTTGATGGTTGGTTAGCAGTTAGCTGCAGGAACTGTTCTTCGAGTGTATGGGTCCTTTTTACAAGATGGCCCAGAGTGATCCCCTTGTCGAACAGGTAGCGGTTCAGTTCGGCAGCTTCCAATGGTGCGGAAAGGTAAGCAGTAAGCCTGCCATCGTTGTCTTCAACTTTTTCTACCGACGGATGATCTTGCATCAGCCTGAGAAGTTCAGCCTGGTTATCGGCCTGTAGTTCGAAGAAGCCCTCGTTGCTCAGCATACCATGCACTGTGCCGGCATACAGCATCACGCCGTGGCGCAACACTACTACGTGGCTGCATACTTTTTCTACTTCGTCCAACAGATGCGATGCCAGGAGGATGGTGGTTCCCTGTGATGCTATCAGCTTAATTATGTCTCGTATTTGGCGGATTCCTTGTGGGTCCAGGCCGTTCGTAGGTTCGTCGAGTATCAGTATTTCCGGGTCATTGAGCAGGGCCGAGGCGATGGCAAGGCGCTGTTTCATACCTAATGAAAAAGTTTTGAACTTGCTGTCCTTCCTTTCCCAAAGGCCGACCAACGTTAGCTTTTCCTCGATCTTATCATAAGGCGTACCCTTGATCTTGCATACCAGCTTCAGGTTCTCGTAAGCCGACATATAAGGATAAAAGTTGGGGCGTTCTATAATAGCGCCCACTTTCTTCAGGGCCTCGTGGGTCTTGAGCTGGCCCCCGAACCAGCTGTACGAGCCGGAAGTTTTGTTCACTACATTCAGGATGATGCCCAACGTGGTCGATTTTCCACTGCCGTTCGGGCCAAGTATGCCATATACATTCCCTTTTTTAATCTCAAAGGACACATTGTTTACCGCGTGTACCTTACCAAACCTTTTGTCAAGGTTATTGATGGTTAAAATGGTTTCCAAAATAATTGATTTATCGGTTGTACAAGTATGACGAACAGGTAAATGTTTTGTTACCGGAAATGTGGAAAAAGATTTTAGATGAGGGATAAGAGATAATAGATAACAGATAATAGATTCATCAACCATAACCATTAACAGTCAATGATCAACATCAACCATCAAATTACTGGTAAGGTACGACCACGGGCTTGCCGACCTGGAAATCCGGCAATGCGATATCGGTATTCTTGAAGGTATTGCTTTTGAAGAGGCTGTCCCCTTCGCCCGGTATGCTTGGGAAGTAAGCAAACGATATCTGGAAGCTATTGAATACGAGGTAGTCATTTACAATAAGCAGCCCGAGCCCTACCTTGCTATATACCTTGCTTTCGTAAAGTTTGTTCTGCTCATCGCCAATGACACCAAGGGTTACATTGGCAAACGGGTTAAGGCGGAAACCGAACAGGTTCCACGGCGAGTAGCCCTGTGTCTGTAATGTGAGCATCGCTTTTTTGGTACCCAGGAGCGTACGGCTGTTAAAGCCCAGGATGCCGCTATCGCCGTTAAGGTTCAGTTGGTCCGTAATAATGGGAAAACGGTTGTCGCCAAGTACGATCACCGGCTTTATGAAGTGGCGGAACTGCCATCGCCCCCAGTCTTTAATGTCTGTAAAATATAGCCCTTCGATACGCAAAGTGGTCTGGTCGGTGCGCTTTTCATGGAAAAAAGAGCCTAGCTCTACATTGGCACTGAGGAATCCCCAGTCATAGTAGTTGCCAAAGGCATAACGCCCGCCAAGGTACAGGCGCCGCTCCCGGTTCTTGTCCTGTATCCCGGCTGTTAAGGAGTATACTTTACCTATGGGGATATCCTCTACGATATCATAATTGAAAAGGAATTTATCCTGCACGAATTTACGCGACGTGATACCCACGCTCGCCAAGTACAGCTTTTCATCGGAGTAGTAACCGATGGAGTCGAACGCTATGGAAGGATGTTCTTTATAATGCTGGTTGAAGAACCGGCCTGTGGTAACCAGCCTCGTAGTTCGCTCTTCTTCGCTGTCGCCTTTATATATCTTCCAGGAATAGCCGGCCCAGTAATCCTGCGCGTCCGAACGGTAATTTTGTATTGACCACTCCTGGTTGGCATCGGGCAGGGAATCCTTCACGAGGCGTGACTCAAAATAGACACCGCCCGCCCACTTGGTATAGGCCGAAAAGAAGTTACGTTGCACACCTACGCTTTTCAACGAGTTATCACTTTTCCATATTTGGTAGTTTATCGTAGTGTTGATGTAGGTATTCATGATATTGGGGATCGTATATCTTGCCAGATAACCCGTTTCGCCATTATCGAACCGTTTGTCGAACTCATTGCGGAATTCGTGCCCAAGGCCAAAGAAGTTACGTTCGGTAAGCTCCATCGAAGTGCTCGAGCTTGAAGCCGAACCGTTCGGGATAAGGCTCCAGGAGTCCAGCACCCGTATGTCCACATCTACCGAATCCTTGCTGCCGGGTACGGCAACGGGGCGTATCACGACCCTGCGCACGTACCGCTGGCTACGGATAAGGCGCTCTGATTCCTGTACGAGCAGGGAGTCCATAGGCTGGTTGCGTTTAAATAGCAGCAGGTTCTTTACGGTAAGTAATTTGGTTTTAAGGTGTATGCCATTGCCGAATTTTTCCAGCCAGGCATCGGGCTTTTGCGTGGTGTCGTTGATGGAGTATCCAAACGGGTCGTATGTTTCGACGTTGATGTTGCGCACGATCTTGCCTTCATACCGACTGTAATTGACGGTCATTTCCGGGGCTTTGTCCTTGGTTTTCCTGCGACGCTGTGAAAGCTGCTGTTTTTTAACGGGCTTAAAAATGAGCTTATGTACGAATTTGGTAAACTTTTTTCGTTTTGAAAAGTCTTCCAGCTTTTTGTACATTTTGTCCTGCTTCTCCTTCACGGTGTCTTTTTGTACAGGGACCTGCGCCGCCACAGGGGCAACGGCCATGAATGCCAGCAGTAGCAATAGTCTGAATTTTAAGGCCATCCTGTTAAAGCGAAATATTGGTGGAAAATTAGGAAATATAAACCTAACAAAAACCTAAAATAAGCGTAACACCTTTATTTTACGAAGGATTTAACAGCAATAACAAGGCCAGGGAAAAGTTTAAGGGTCTATAGGTTTTCTGTTGTTGCGTTTAAAGGCTGATCAACAGAAAACATATAGACCCCACAGATCAATTAAGCTTTTTGCTCTTTATTAAAATACACAAGGTAGTAATACATCTGCTTTTCCTCATCCCAGCCTTTTTCTACGAATTTCTCGGCGCTCTCAGGGTTGATGAAGTCAAGCTTTATCTGGATATTGGTATCCAGGTTTATTACATTTTTCATCTTCCTGCGGGCATCGCTCACGGCTGCATTGGCAATAGGGAAGGAGGTTACGTCCTCAATACTGTATTTCGGTGCTTTCTCTTCTTTGTAATGCTTGAATTCAGGTATTAGATCGGGGTTGTCCAGTACCTCGTTCAGGAAGCTTGTCTCTTCAAAATCGTTGTTCTTGGCAAAATAGTTTACCGAACGGTTCATGAACATCACTTCCTCTTTCTTGTCTTCTGCCGGAAGCACTACATCTTTAGCAAAATCCTGGCAGAATTTTAGGTATTTCTTGGTGATGAAGTTCTCATCCTGGAACGCATCTACCGAAAGGAAATGCTCCAGCCAGTAACGTGCGTCATAGCGGTTGCTGTCGATAGTCAGTATCTTGTAGCCTTCTTCTTTTTTATAGTTAAATATGATACAGCCTTTGTCAAGCTTGTTGAGGTTGATGCCCTGCTGCAGCATGATCTCCAGGTTGCTGCCCCTTTCCTCGAATTGCAGGAAGTCGGTCTTTATCTCACTTTTGAAAATACCTATGGCATCTACAGGGTTATTGTCAATGGTAAGATGTGTAAAGTAGGCCACATACACCTCACCGTTCTTAATATGCGGGTGGTTCGACTGCTCGAACAGGTGTTTTGTTATCTTTTTAGAAACATCATGAACCGTGGAAGGGTTGGCAAAAATTTCCGATGCGAAATTGTACATATCGTGGTAGTCCAAATGTACATCGTGCGCGAACTGGAAATAATTCTCCTCCTTATCACGGAACGGCTTGAAGAAATATTCCTTAAGCAGCGGAACGATCTCGTCATTTAGCCCATAAGGCTGTTCTGACAAAAATATGGCCTCATTTCGGCTCTTGTTGCCTACGCGGTGTACCGACAGGCTCTCAATGTGTGTGTTGAACAGGTTGATCATTTTTTTGAAAAAGGTGCTTAGTTCTTAGTGGCTGAGGTTCTTAGGTTTTAGCGATCGAACCAAACCCCAAGAACCTCAGTCATTATATTGTTTATAAAAATTAAGTATAGATAAGCTTTGGCTTAGTTCCAATTCTGGTCATCGAATTCCCCACCGCCTACATTGTAATCATCGTCGAACATATCCAGGTCCTCCTCATCGTAGTCATCGTCAAATTCCCCATACAGGTCATCTTCAGATCCGTCGGCCCCAAAAGCCATATCGGGTGCGTTGGCAGGCATTTCGCCGTGAGCGAACAATAGATCGGGATAGGTTACCCCACCTTCCGGCTGTTCTATGGCGGCAAGCTCTACGAAGAATGTCCACATATTAAGGAAATCGTAAACATAAATTATCTTGTTGTTCTCCTCATTCAGCGTGCTACCCAATACATAGTCGGCCATGGTCTTTTGCTCGCCCGGGATATCACCGGTGTCAAACAAGGGTATCTCCTCATCCTGAGTCCATTCATCATCACAGGTGTAGAATGAAGCGATCTCGAGCCCGTCGAACCCAAATGCGTTCACAATGGCGTTGTGCAGGTCTTCCAGCGTATCTTCTTCAAGGATGGCAATGTCCCTGAAAATGTCTTCTTCCGTGTCCAGTATTACCCTAAATTTATAAACCATAACTTTCTGTTTTTAGAAGACCCAAAGGTAAGATTAAAAACTCCAAATTTCAAATCGCAAATTTCAAATAAGCTCCAAAATGCCAACTTTTGAATTCGAAACTTATGAGGTAGAGAAGTTTGTGATCTGTGATTTTTTAGTTGTGATCCTCTTCCTCATAGAACTCTATGGGCAGGCCATCCGGATCGCTGATAAAGGTGAACCTGCAGCCGGTAAATTCATCAATGCGAACGGGTTCACTGGCAATATTGTTTTGATCGAGGTAAGCGACAGTACTGTCCATGTCGGGCACTGCAAATGCCAGGTGCCTCAATCCCGCTGCCTCCGGCCGCGATGTCCTCTTTGGGGGACCAGGGAATGAAAAAAGCTCTATGGCATAAACGCCGTTCAGTGCCAGGTCCAGTTTAAAGGATCGCCGCTCCTCACGGTAATTCTCGGCAATGATGGTAAACCCCAGTATGCGCGTGTAAAAATCTTTGGATGCCTCATAGTCGGAGCAGATGATGGCGATATGGTGTATGGCAGAAATCCTGAGCATTATTCGCCCTGCGTTATCCACCACTGGTTGCCGAAAGGATCTTCGAACCCTGCCGAATAGCCGTAATCTTTTTTCTCCGGCTTTTGCAGCGATGTGCCTCCCTGTTCGATGGCGGCATTATAAACACGCTCAAGATCTTCAACAAAAAGGAACATCCCCGCGGTCTTTTGCTGCCAGGTTCCGGTACTTCCTGCAAACATGATCACTGCGTCGTGGATCTTTATTTCGCCGTGCATAATGCCTCGCCCCCCCTCGCCCGGAACGATAATCTGCTCGGTAGCATTGAACACTTTTTTAGCATATTCAAGGAATTCTGTCGCCTTATCCAATATAAGGTAAGGCATTACAGGAAGATAATGGGATGGTATTTTCATGAGTGTTGTTTTTATAAAAATACAAAATATACCCTATGGAGTCCGTCTCGCAAGGCTTAAAATTTTACCGACCTCCTGAACCTCTTAAACTTATTTACGGCATATGGCGATGGGTACTGCCTGTTCTTTGTCATGTTGTTAAATATAAGCGCTGCGGCCAAAAGTATCATCGCGCCTGTAAGTACAGGTGTCAGCACGTACATATAACCCATGGCCTTTATCTCGGGCGATGCTGTCACTGCTATCAGTGCGGTCGCTCCGCCCGGAGGGTGCAGGGTTTTGGTTATCTGCATTGCGATAATGGATAATGAAACGGCCAGTGGGGCGGCGATCCAAACAATGTCAGGCAACAGCTTTTGGATGGTTACCCCAATTATTGCTGATATTACGTGGCCGCCAATGAGATTTCTGGGCTGCGCCAAAGGGCTTTGGATCACACCATAAACCAATACGCACGATGCCCCGAACGAGCCGATGAGGAAAATGACATCCTGCTCCGGGAGTGCTTTATACTGGATAAAAGCAATGGTTCCCAACCCTATGAACGACCCCAGGAACGCCCAAAAATGCTCTTTAAAGTCTACAAGTGTTTCTTTATAAACAACGTACCGTGCCTTGCGGTAAGTGCGCTTTATTTTTTGTGTAGGCATATTATTGCTTATTGGCCGAAAGGCTGTAAACCGTGTATGGATAAATGGCCTGTGCCGTGTATTTCGAGATGAGGCATACTATGAGTACCGGCAGGAAAAGCGTGTAGTCGCCTACCAGTCCACAGATGAGGAACAGCGCGGTAAATGGCGCGTGGATGCTTGCACTGAGCATGGCGGCCATGCCGATCACCATAAAATTGATGGGTATAACGCCCGCGTGGAACCAGGTGTTGAGGGCAGCAGCCGTGAAAAGTCCCAGGAATGCCCCTATGAATAAGCTGGGTGCGAACACCCCTCCATCGCCGCCTGCCGAAAGTGTCACCGATGTAATGACCGGCTTTAAAAGCAATATGCCCAAAAAGATAAGGGTACCGGAAAGTGTCAGTACCGCTGTATTTGCCGTTCGGATGCTTTCGCGGATGGCGTGGTAGCCGTCGCCGTACAATTGCGGCAATATAAAGATCAGGGCACTGATGATGGCCGCCCCTGCAAGAATACGGTAATAGTGGCTTACAATTTTTTGCGACTGCTTTTTAAAGAACATTACGCATTTTGTCATGTATACAGCATTAAGCCCGCACAGAACGCCCAACAGTATGAACCATGGCGCTGCATATACGTGCCATTGGGTGATGTTGATAGCGAACAGCGGCTTTTCGTCAATGAGCAGTATAAAGGCATAGGCGATCGCCGCAGCAAGCACATTGGCAATAACAAACACTTTGCTGACTTTTTTTGAAATGACCTCATATGCAAAAAGCAGCCCGGCAAATGGTGTGCAAAACAGCGCCGTGATACCTGCTGCAACGCCGGCACAAATTAGTTCGGACCTGTATTTTTTGAGGAATATTTCCTTTTCCTGTGCCAAGGAGCCGATAGCCGCTGATGATACCACTGTTGAGACCTCAATGCCTGTACTTCCGCCAAAACTCACGGTAATGAGCCCGTTGATGAAGTGCGAAGGTATCTTATACGAAGGCAGCCTTTTGCCTGTAGCTGTACTCTCAAAAACCTCCTTTATGCCTTTGTTCTCTTTGCTTTTAAACAAGTACCTCCTCAGGATGTAAATGAGCGACAGCCCGAAAAGAGGGAACACCAGTATATATATCATGTTATTTTGCGACTGGGCGAACAGCACTTCTTCATAATGTTCGGTCATCTTCTTGAGCGACACCGCCAGGAAGGCGGCAAGGAAGCCAATTATGAGCGACGCTATGATAAGTTTTTGGTATTTAAGTACAGAATAGAATTTTCTGATGGAATAGTTAGACATTGCGATACATAATATGAATATTGCAAAGTTACTATCCCAATCCCTTATTTTAAGGAAAGGGATGCTAAATATGATGTTAAAATATCCTGTAAGCCGCTATTACCCCGATCGAAGAATATTCCGATCCCCAATACGACCTGTTCACAATAATCTCCCTTTTTGCATTGTAGCGCACCTCGAGGCTATACCTGTCATAGCTGAAACCGCCACCGATCACAAAATTTGAGGCCTTCGAAGGTTCGGCTTTCAACAAGATATCAGGCGCATGTCCGCCATCATAATTAAAGCTGGCAGAATTATCACCTACGGTCAGAACCGTTGCGTAGGCTGCATTGATAAAGATCCTCGATCGGTCATTGAGGTACATATAATGCCTTATGCCAATGGGTATCTCGATAAAGCTATAGCTGATCTCCCAATGCTGCGTCAACGGTGCAAATGCTGTTGTACCGGTGTTCTTATAACTTTGGTAATTTGGGTTAGCGAACAGCGACCATTTCCTGTTATTAAACGGGAAAATGAGCTCTGCCTCGAGCCCGGCGGCAAAAATGGCCTTATCATCAAATTCCATAGTATTTTCCCCATTGGAAAATTCCCGCATAATGCTGGCATTGGCCATATTCGCGCCAGCAGTGATTTTTACATTGAATTGCGTTTTATTTTGTTTGACGGTATAGTCTGTAGCCTGATCTTCCTGTTGGCCATTATATACCAAAAATAGTTTTGTCAATGCATCCTTATCATACCTCAGGTTGGTAAAGCGTTTTTGGTCGTTCAGCTTCATTTTCATTATCTCATACAACTGTCCGCGAAAAGTGTTGTTGTAACCAATAGAGGTATGCACTTTATAAGGTTTGTAGATAAGTTGCTGCGTTGTGCCATTTGCCGTAACAAAAAAGCGTACAATGTTCCCTTTCGTATATTCATATAGCGTTGCGTCCCCTTGTACCAAAACTTTAAGGAACATGGTCCCTTTGATCCATTCCGGCTCTTTCTTCAGGCTCATATATCCAATGTCATTCGACGAAAGGTCTACATCGCCCGTAAACCTCTCAAATTTATAAGTATTCGCAACACTAAATTCCGAAATGTCATTTATCAGGCCTTCTTGTGTTGGCGCTGTTTCGCCTGTTTTATATTCAAAATCTACGGGCGAATCCTTCCATGCGATATTCCTTATCATGCAGTCGGTCCTGTTGCCGTTGTTGTCAATAAAATATCCGGGCTGGAATGTATTTTGGGCAAGGCACGGGATAACTGCAAGGAGCAGGAATAGAAATTTTTTCATAGTTTGGTAATTTTATAGGATCTTGTAAGCAAGCAGGATACCCACCGAAGAATAGGTCGCCCCCTTGGTAACATATTGTAAAATTTCACGCTGGAAAACATAACGGAGTTCGGCGCTCCAAGGTCCGTAGGCAAATCCAAATCCTGCCGCGGCGCCAGAAGAGTTGCCAATTTCAATGGTTTGCGTATTGGCAGCTGTATATTTTATGGTCGGTTCCCCCATAGTTCCCGACAGTACATAAGCTGCATTTATAAAAAATCTCGATCTGTCGTTAAGGTACATATAATGCCTCGCGCCAAGCGGTATATTAAAGGTTTTGTATTCGGCGGTAACATTGTAAGTCGAATTAGACCCTTCAGCACTGTAAGATTCAAAGTAGGGAGCTACAAAAACCGACCATTTGTTGTTATTGAAAGGAAGGACATATTCTACCTCAGCGCCAAAATTGAAGATCGCCTGCGAATCGAATTTGTGGTTGTAAACAGATTCGATAACGTCCCTCGCTTCCATTGAAGCCGATCCGGCACCTGCAAAAATGCTAAGATGTACGCTTCCTTTATTGTGCGACTGCGTAAGGTCAGCGGCACCATCTTTTATCCCGTTATAGCCAATAAACAATTTTATAAGATCTTTGCTTTTATATTTCAGGCGTTCAAAATCGTGCTGCGGCTTGCTATCCTTCATTAAATTGTATAGCTGCTGTCGGAAAGTATTAACTTCTTTTATTTCTGTGTCTACAAGATATTCCCTGTACATTAGTTGTTCAGCCTTGTCATGCGCTCCGGTAGAATAAAAATATTTTACAAGGTTTTGTTCTTCATAAACAAGCAGGGAAATTTCACCTTCAACAAGGACTTTAAGAAAAAGGACCTCGGTGGTCCATTGGGGAGTGGCACTTTTGCTCATTCGGTCAATATTCGTAGAAGAGCGGTCTATTGCAACCTCAAAACGGCGGAACTTATATCCGGATACAAAGAATTCAACTACTTCGTTCATCCGTTTATTTTCAGGTTCGGCATTTTCGGCAGATCTAAATTCAAGATCAGTTGGATTATTCTTCCATGCAAGATTACGGATCAGGCCTTCTGTTTTATTGCCTTTATTGTCAATGTAATATCCGGGCTCGTAGTTGATCTGGGCCATGCATATTATCGTAGAGCAAAGCAATGCCACCGTGTAAAGTAGTTTCATTAAGTGCTTGTTGGTTTGGTGCGAAAATAAATGTTTTCACCAATATATATACAGCATTGTAAAATTTTATTTCGGTAACAACTCATCCCCCAAAAACGGCAATTCGGTAAGCTTTTTTATGAATGCCGGTTTTTCTGCCGCAACTTTGACCCATCAAACCAACCAAGCGATGAAACCGATAATTACATTCTTATTTCTTTTATCCGGACTGATCCTTCAGGCACAAACCAAAATTTCGGGTACAGTAGTTAACGAAAAAGGCCAGCCTGTCGCGGCAGCCAATATTTACATTGACGGGACTTACGATGGTGCCACTACCGCTGAAGACGGGACCTTCTCCTTCGAGACTTCCGAAACCGGCGCCCAGGTGCTGGTCATTACATATCTTACCATGGAAGACCTGAGGGTGGACATTGTAGTGGAGCAGTACCAGCCAAAAACCTTTGCAATGAAAGATAATGTCAATACGCTGGATACAGTAGTAATTTCTGCAGGAACCTTCAGCGCAGGCGATAACAGCAAGATAAATGCATTAAAACCTTTGGACATCGTGACTACAGCGGGTGCGGCAGGCGATATAGTAGGCGCTCTCAATACATTGCCGGGTACGCAAACAGTAGGCGAGAGCGGCAGGCTGTTCGTTCGGGGTGGCGAAAGTGACGAAACCCAAACCTTTGTCGACGGTATCCGTGTGGCACAGCCGTATGGAGCAACAGCCAACAACATTCCTACCCGCGGTCGTTTCTCACCGTTCCTCTTCAGCGGGATGACATTTTCCACAGGAGGGTATTCGGCAGAATTTGGCGAGGCGTTATCGAGCGTGCTGCTGCTGAATACCATCGAAGAGCCTGCACAGGAACAAACCGACATTGCGCTAATGACCGTAGGACTTGGCCTTGGCAATACCCAAAAATGGGACAAAAGCTCGCTTAGCTTTAACGCGGCTTACACTGATCTCGCGCCATACCAATGGGCCGTGCCGCAAAATGTAAACTGGAACAAGCCTTACCGTTCGCTTGCAGGCGAAACAGTATACCGTTACAAGTTCGAAAGCGGTATGCTGAAGGTATATGCAGCTTTCGACCATACGACCTTTAGCATCGACCAGGAAGATATCAATACTCCGGAGCCTGTGCGTGTAGATATGAAGAATGATAATTTTTACACCAATGCATCCTACAAAGGAATGTTCGGTACGCAATGGACGATACATACAGGTCTTGCCTACGGATACAGCCATAATGGTATTATGCTTGGCGCGAACGAAGTGACCAATGGCGAACACAGCTCGCACATGAAAATGAAGTTGAGCAAGAAATTCAGCAACAGGTTAAGGCTTACTTTTGGGGGCGATCACTTCATTACCGATCTTAAGGAAGATTACAGCCAGCCCGATGGTTTTGCATTCAACAGCGGCTACAATAATTCAATTAGTGCCGGTTATGCCGAGGTCGATCTTACCCTGTCCAAAAATTTTGCGCTAAAGGCAGGAGTAAGGAGTTCGCATGCATCGATCCTTGATAAAACAACATTCGAGCCGCGTACTGCACTGGCTTATAAAGTGAGCAACAAAAGCCAGTTCTCGCTTGCTTATGGCGATTTTTACCAAACGCCTAAAGCCGACTATTTAAAGTATTTCCGTGACTTTGACTTTGAGAAAACGGCGCACTATATCTTCAATTATATGTACAATGCCGAGGGGCGTACCTTTCGTGCAGAGCTGTATCATAAAGAATATGACAACCTGGTAAAGTTTGATACGCAAAATGTGCAGTTCGATACTCAGTTCAGCAATAAAGGTAATGGCTATGCCAGGGGGCTTGACCTGCTGTGGAGGGATAATAAAACGGTCAAATTCATGGAGTACTGGGTCTCTTACTCTTACATTGACACTAAAAGGAATTACAGGAATTACGAGACCAGCGTGACACCGGGCTATGTAGCCGCCCATAACTTTTCAGTCGTAGGCAAGTATTTCATTACCGGCCTCAGGTCGCAGCTGGGGGTGACACATACCTTCAACTCGGGCAGGCCGTATGACGACCCGAACGAAGCCGCCTTCATGAACGGCAAGACCAAAAGCTACAACAACCTTAGCCTGAGCTGGGCCTACCTGGTAACCGACCAAAAGATACTCTACCTATCGGTATCCAATGTATTGGGAACAGACAATGTGTTTGGTTACACCTATGCCAATGACCCGGATGCCAACGGCATGTATGCCAGGCAGGCAGTGAGGCAGGCAGCGGACAGGTTCATCTTTGTAGGCTTCTTCTGGACCATCAGCAATGATAAGAAAGCGAACCAGTTGGATAAGCTGTAATAAAAAACGCAGGACTTTTACATCCTGCGCAGGCAACAATAATTTGAGTTAGTTTTGAGAAGTTATTGCTTTATTATTTTGGAGGCTGTAAACTCCTTGCCATCATCGAGCCTCAGCAGGTAAATGCCCTGCTGCAGGCCGCTGATGTTTATGGGGGCATTGCCATAGTGCTGCGAAAGTACTTTTTTGCCTGTAGCGTCAAACAATTCCGCATGGCCTTCGAAGCCGGAAATACTGACAATGTCGCTGGCAGGATTGGGGTATACTTTTCTGGTATTGTTTTCAAAATTTTCATCACCCATTGTTTCAACAAGCGCCAGGTTGTCAATGGTTAGTATGGATGATATGTTGAGGTCGGCTGCCATGAATTGGACCGGTCCAGGTACCCTAACGTTAGCCGAAGGGTTAAGCACGATCCTTACTGTATCAGGAATTGCATCAGACGTATAGGTTACAGGACAATGGAATGCTGTATAATTGGTTACCGCTCCAAGCAATATACGGCCTGTCCCGATAGTATCATTTTGGGAAAGAGAGGCATTCCACTTTGTGAGGTAAACGGCAATTTCGGCTTCATCATTTATATACCCTATGGCATTGCTGAAAATAAGCTCGTCGGTATAAGTATAGTAGCCGGTTAATGCTTCCGGACGTGAAGTGATCGGGACCGTCTGTACCGCCATGTCTTTATCAAAGCCATACCAAACCGAAAGCCTCAGTGCATAATCCCCGTGCTGCGAAGTAGTTATGGGCAGGTTTTGAAACGGAAAATCAAACTCTTCGCTCATGGGGTCACCGTTAGTGCGTATCCAGCCTACGGGTTTGTTGGGCATATCCGTTATCGGGTTTTGCCAGTTTTCGAAACTGCTGTTCTGCAATTGGGCATTCGCCAAAAAGGGCAGCGAAAGCATTGTAAGCTGTAAAAGTTTTTTCATAGCGTGATATTTTATGGTTGACCGTAAAATTACATCCTGCTAATAAGATACCGGTTATGAAAAAACCGTAAAGGCTTATGGATCTACAGTATGGACGCCTGTAGTTCAGATGGGGTGAAGCCGGTTCGCGTCTTGATGAACCCACTGAAATTGGCCTGGCTGTCGAAGTTCAGCTCGAACGCTATCTCTTTTAAAGAAAGGCTGCCGAGTGCTATAAGGCGGCGTATTTCCAGCAATACCTCTTCGTGGATGAGCTCCAGCGCGGTTTTGCCGAGCGACGTTTTACAGGCAAGGTTAAGTTTATCGGCAGAGCAGCCCAGGATGTCGCAGTATTCGGATACTTTTTTACGGCTGCGAATATTTTGCGGCAGCAGCGAAAGGAATTGCGATGCGGTATTGCTGGTGTGCGGCCCATTGTGTTCCTCCCTCAGCTCGGTCAGCGTGATGAGGATGATCTGCAGGTAGCTATAGGCTTTGTGTATAGAAAGAGGTGATAGCTCTTCCTGCTGCAGCAGTGCCATCATGCGTTTGGTGATGCTGTACAGGTGCGCAAAGGTTTCGGCATCGGGAACAAAGGCAGGGTCGCGAAAGTACAGCATGTAGTGCTTCATGGGGTGGATGTATTCAAAAATGTCCTTGCGGAACTGGATGAGCAGCCCCGTAGCCGACTGCCTTTCCATCAGGTGTACCTGTCCCGGGTAAACCGTATAAAGCCTTCCGGGCGAAATATCGTACTGCGTAAAGTCGATCTGCTGGGTGCCGGTACCACCGTTCACCAGTATGATCTCAAAGTAATCGTGGCGGTGTGGCCTGTGAAAGTCGTAGGGGTTCGGATAGTCCAAAGGCTCAATGACCAGCAGCCTGCCGGGATGCGGCAGCGGGATGTTATTGATGTGTATTCCTTCGGGCTTCATAAAGTGATAACAGATGAAGTGAGATCTCCCCTACTTTACAGGTTCAGGAAAAGCTGGCGTAGGTGGCAGCTCTATATGTTCCAGGTTCCCGAGATCCACTTTCGTGTCAGTTGGCTGAAAATCAAAGCGCTTTGCAAATTCAGTAAACTTCACAGCAAGCGGGAACAGCTTTTCGGAGTCACTTCCGCTAAAGACATAGACCGATCGTTCCTTCCCATCTTTGATAGTATAAAATTTAATGGCGACCCCATCTTTCGCTTTTGGGGCTTCAGGGTTCTTTTCATAGGCCGTAAAGTCAACTTTGCCCGTTAGCGCAATAATACTGTCCTTGTCGGGTCGTTTTGTCAAAGCATAAAAGTTCTTCTTTAATAAGCCTTGCCGCTTCTGCATATACACGGTGTCACCCGATGTGAATTTTATGGAGAAGTTGTTCTGGCTGTCAGAAAAAGAATAAACGAATGCATCAAACGGGGCTTCCGTAGCTTCCTTTTTGGAGCAGGCAGTTAGAATGATAAGTAAGGGTAAGATGTAGTACTGTTTCATTTTAAATAATTAAGGCCTTATAAAGACGATCTCTTTTTTTTCCTTTACCAGAATGAGCTCTTCATCTGTAAGTTTTATAATTTCGCTTTCAAACACGGCGGAACTTTCAGGCATGATAATACTTACCGAGAGTTTCCTGCCAATGCGGTCCAACTTGTAAGTGCCTGAATAATGTTCTATGCGCTTTCCGTCCACGAACATCTCGGTCAGTACTGAGTCGTTTTTAAAGAAAGTAGTTTTCTCACTAAATTCTTCCCCCGGAAAAGGGACAAGATCACGCATCTTCCAGCTGCCCGACAGGGCATCGGGGTTGTATGGTTTGCTGCATCCTGTCAGCGTTACTATTGCAAATAGCAATGTCATTTTTTTTACCATAAATTTATTTAGGTACGAGTGCAGTTCGATCTGAGATCTGCACTCCGGGATCTGAAATTAAGATTTACTTCGTCACATACACCCATCCCACAATAGGCTCAGGAAAGCCGGGCTCGTTGAGTTCCAGTACAAAGTAGTAGGTGCCTACGGGAACGGTCGTGCCTTCGGGACCTACTTTTTCCTCGGTGGCAATGGCATTCCAATCTTCTTTGTTGTGGTCGCCGGTCCAGATCAGGTTGCCCCATCGGTTGTAGATGGTCATTTTAAAGTTAAGGAACACATTTCTAAGCCCTTCCACGAAGAATTTGTCATTATAGCCGTCATTATTCGGGGTTACGTAATTGTAGGTGATGGGCGGGCATTTTTTGGTCTTCAGCAGGAACGAAGCCGTGGTATGGCAGGTACCGTTGAACAGTCGTACGTAAATGCGCTGCGGGTTCTCAGTCGTCACGAACTGAGTGGTGTTGTAAATGCGGTCGATGTCCTGGTCGGCGTTCTGCTGGGTAAGGTAGAAAGTTACCGTTTCATCGGGATAATTCCTCAGCGTTTCGGCATATGATGAAAAGTCGAAAGTTGCCAGCCCAAAACCTTTGTCACACAGTTCGATGTCGGCAGGTTGTTGCAATACAGGCGATAACACCAGGTTAGTGGGCTGTGTAAAGCTGTTATTGCTTTCGTTAGCTTCCACGATAATACCGGTGCCGTTGCCGGTGTCATCGGCTACAAAGGTCAGGTCGAGATCCAGCGGTATGCCAACAGGTATTGTAAGTAGTATGAAATTGCTTTCGCTTTCGCCAATGGCAATATCTTCAAGCGTTTCGGTATAATCCAGGAATTGGCCGTTCACGTAAATGCTTACCGGTGTGCCCGCAGGGAGTATGTCAGCACTCCCGGTGTTATGCACAGTATAATGAACATGCAAAATACGCGAGTTGCACTGCTTGTAAATATCGTCTATAGTTACGGTAGCATCGGGGAAATAACAATCTACCGCCGTTAGCATGAACGATGCGGTGTCAAAACAACCGTTCACATCTTCAAGGCGCACGTATATTTCCTGCACTAACCCTGTAGAAGTATAACTTTCAGGTGTTTGGATGTCGTTATCGCCATTGTTGGCATCGCTCTGCGAAGTATGAAAGGTAACCACATCGGTAGGGTTGTTTTTAAGGCTGGTAAGGTAGGCTGAAAAATCAAATTGCCCTACGCCTGAGTTGTTGAACGTCTCACAGGCGGTAATATCTGCGGGATCCCGCAATATAGGCGATACCCAAAGGTTCACGGGCCGGGTGTATGCGTTGTTGGTCTCAATGATCTCCACCACATTGCCTGTTCCCGTCCCGTTATCATCGACCACAAAAATAAGGTTGAAGCTGAGCGGTATGGAACCCGGGATGTTCAGGGTGATCGTACCATTTTCACTGCCGTCAATAGGGATATTGGCTGTTGTTACGGTAGTTGCAAGCAAAGTTGTATTCGCATAAATAGCTACCTGCGTACCCGCAGGCAATATGTCGAAACTATTAGGGTTGCTCACAGTATAATTTACTGTAATTGCCCTCGAATCGCAGGTTTGTGCAACGTTGGTTACCTGTATCACGCCATCAGGAAAATAACAATCGATGATGAGCAGGCGGAACGAGCCGGTGTCAAAACATCCGTTGGCATCGGTAAGGCGAACAAAGATCTCGGTATTGTGTGCCGCGATATAGGTTTCAGGATCGTCTATTCCTGCCGTGTTATTAATGGCATCATTTTGTGTAGGGTGGAAGGTGACCACATCGGTAGGGTTGTCCTTAAGCGATTGCAGGTAAGCCGAAAAATCAAATTCACCCACTCCCGACCCGTTGAAGGTCTCGCAGCCGGTAATGTTGGGTATCATTGGCAAAACCGGAGATGTCCAAAGTGTTACGGACTCGATATCAGTATTGTTGTTCTCATTGATCTCGTCGACCTGGTTGTTATGGTCTACGCGCAGTGTAAGATTAAAGCTGAGCGGTATAGCCGCGGGGATTGTTACCGTGATCGTGCCGGGCTGGCTTCCGCCAACGGGAATGTCGGCCGTTGTCGTGGTCACTCCCAAAAAGATGTTATTGGCATAAGCAGCCACTGTAGTGCCGGCAGGCAGTATATCGACACTATTGATGTTGGTCACGGTAAATTGTACGGTAATGGTCCTCGAGTCGCAGGACTGTAAAATGTTATCGATAATCACGCGGGCATCGGGGAACTGGCAGTCATCTACCAAAACCAGGAATGAGCCATAGCCTACGCAACCTTCGGTAGTTTCTACACGCACCCATATTTCGGTTGGCGATGTGGTAATGGGGTAGGAGGTAAGGTTGGTAATGTTGCCGGTGTTGTTTTGCGCGGCGAGTAAAGTCGTGAAGAAAGTCACCACATCCGTTGGGTTCTCCTTCAGCGATTGTTCATATTCCGAAAAGTCGACTACCCCTGTACCGGGAGCGGAAGGGTCTTCGCAAATGGTAATGTCGGCAGGATCTGGTGTGGGGATGACCCAAAGCGATTCGTTTACAGTAAAACTGTTATTGGTTTCATCGGTCTCGGTAACGCTACTGTTGTGGTCTACTATTACCATCAGCTCAAAGTCGGCGGGCACATTGTTGGGCACGGTAATATTTATCGTACCGCTTTCGCTTCCGCCAATAGGCAATTCGGTAGTGGTCACTGCTGTTGCCACGAGGCTGCCGTTAATGTAAAATCCAACAGTTGTTCCTGCCGGCAGCGGGTCGGTACTGTTCACATTGCTTACGGTATAATCTACGTTGATAACGCGTGAGCCACAGGTTTTAGTGACATCGTCGACTACAACGGTCGCATCGGGCAGTTGGCTGTTCAGCTTGGTTACAATTGCGTTGACCATTACAAAATCCTGCCCTGATGTCAAAGCGATCTCAGCCGACTGGTCGCCAATGGCAATATTGTTCTGGATGTCATAAATGTCAAGGTCCATGTTGTATAACGTAGTAGAGCCTGTAACACTATTGGTGCCGTTAAAGGCATTGTTGGGAGGATTAAGGGCATTGCTCAGTACGTTGCCGTTGATCGTAAGGGTCTCATTCACGGCAAGCGATGAATCGCCCTCCCATGCCAGGAAGCCTATTTTTGCACCTATGTTATCTATAACGTTAAGGCTGGGCAATGTTATGTTAATGGAGGTAGGCACATACTGCATACCGTCATACAGGTTAAGCTGGTTGAGCGGCAGGGCAGGGTTTTCGTAAAAAACGATGATGGCCCATCCGCCAAAGTTGGTCTTATTGGTACAATATAGCGGGTCTGATATCCAGGCGGTAAGGTCCAGGTCGGATACGGTATAGGTACCGTTGCCCGTCGCCTGTACCTGCGCGGTCACATCGGCAAAGGCACTGAAAAAGGCTCTTGTATTTCCATCGGTATTTACTGCGTTTAGTGGAAAGGTACGCTGCTGTGTTATGGGCTGCCCGTTGAGCTTTATATCGAGATCACCCGTTCCGGACCCTGCCCAATAAAGATAGGCCCCAATGACGTTGTCGCTGGTATTAAGGTTCAGAGTAGCCGATGATGAGGTATTTATGGTACAGGCAGGGGTTGGATTGTTTTCAGCCGGATTGAGCGTATTGCCTACAAAAGTAAAGTCATACCGGCCATTGAATTGCTGATACAGTCCGATGTCCTGTCCAAACGAGCTGTACGCTATTAACGCTAATAGTAAGGTTAGTAATTTTTGTTTCACGGCAATTTTTCTTTTTTTTTGCTTAAAATTAACAATTATTTGCTAAAGGCAAAGTTTTTAACTAAAACAACACCTATTAATAATTTACATTTATAAAATCGACCGATGTTCGGGGGCAAACCGATAATTTTTCTACTTTTACCCCTTACAAAAAAATGTTATGAGCATACTACCATTATACTTTGACCCCGGGACCGGCGCTCTTGTAGCGCAAGCCGTAGCCGCTGTTGGCGCGGGAGTGCTTCTTTTCTATAAAAGGATCAAGTACGGAATACAGTCTTTTTTCGGAAAAAAGCACGATGACGGACTGATGGGCGATATCGACATTGAAGAGAAAAAAGATGACGCAGACAGCAAATAGGCATGCCTCATCCTTCAGGGATCCTTCAGGATTCATGCTGGTTAAGGATGGCGAACTTTTCCGCCATGTGGATCCCATTTATTTTGAGCAATACAATTCGCTTAAAGAAAGCGGCTTTTACAAAAAAATGTTTGATGCAGGGCTGCTGGTCCGGCATCAGGAGGTTTCCGTTTCCGGCGATGCGATACTGTTAAAGCCTGAGGTTGTCCCTTTTTTTTCCTATCCCTATGAATGGAGCTTCAGCCAGTACAAGCACGCGGCGCTCCATACGCTCAAATTGCAGAAGTACTGCCTGCAAAACGGCTATACGCTTAAAGACGCTACTGCCTTCAATATCACTTTCCATAAAGGGAAACCTGTTTTTGTAGACAGCCTTTCGTTTGATAAATACAACGAGGGCGAACCCTGGAGGGCTTACAAACAGTTCCTTACTCATTTTTTGGCGCCGTTGGCCCTGGCTAAATACTACGGCAACGACATGCTCAAACTTCTCCAGCAATACATCGACGGCATACCGTTGGAAAAGGCGGCAAAGCTCCTGCCTTTTTCAGCAAAGCTCAACCCACTGCTGTATACCAACATTTTCCTGACGGCAAAGTATGATGCCAAATTCAGCAACGAAGCTCCGGGCAAGAGCAAGGCAATACACCTTTCGAAACAGGCGCAGGAAAAGATACTCGACTCTTTATACAGCTATATCAACGGGCTGGAACTAAAGGAGAATACCGAATGGAAGGATTACTATTCAATTACCAATTATGACGCTGAGGCTTTTGACTATAAAAAGAAGCTGGTGCGTAAATGGTACCAGTCGGTAAACGCAAAAAAGGCAGTAGACCTTGGCGGTAACGACGGGACGTTTTCGCGTGAGCTGAAGGATATTGCCGATGAGCTTCTGGTTGCCGACATCGATCCGAATGCCGTGAACCATAACTACCTTCAGGTACTCAAAAATAAAGAAACCAATATTGTGCCGTTGGTCAGCGACCTGCTGAACCCCGCGCCGGGCATTGGATTTAATAACGCCGAGCGTTCGTCACTCCAGGAGCGTATCAGGAAGAATAATTATGACGTATCGTTAGCACTGGCGCTGATCCACCACATATCGCTTACGGGCAATGTGCCGTTTGCCATGTCGGCCGAGATGTTCGCTTCGCTTACGCCTTACCTCATCATCGAGTTCCCGGATAGGGGCGACTCGTGGGTAGATTTCCTGTTGAAGAGCAAAAGGGAGTTCCTGAACCATTTTGACTACTATAAGAAAGAGAATTTTGAAAAAGATTATGCGGCATTTTTCGATGTTATCGAAAAGGAGCAGATACCCAATACTGAAAGGACGATGTATCTCCTAAAAAGAAAGTAGCATGCTTGATAAACTGCGCAACAGGCTTTTGGCTTTCATAGCGTCGGATAAGGATACACCATTGCTGGCCGGTTTTGCTGTTGGGCTTTACATGATGCTGTTTTACTATTCCAAAAACTTTGCCCTTGCCAATTCGTGGCAGCAACTGTTGTTTTTTACCGGGTATTATTTGCTACTCCCTGCGGCTACACTTTTTATCGTGCAAAAAGTAATGGGAATTTTAAAATTATTCGCGTACATAAGGCATTTCTTATTTACGGGTACAGCGCTTTTTTTTGTATTTTTCTTTCTTCAGCTTATAAATGATACTTTTCCGTTTATTTTATTTTCAGTTATTGCATTTGGTGTGGCAATACTGTCGATATGGCTGAAAAATTATTACAAAGCGTTTATACCCCTGCTGCTGATAATGTGTGTTTTCAATATAAAGCCCCTTGCCGGCGTAGCTTATAAAAGCATTGTGGCTTCTGATGAATGGAAAAAGCTGCCGGATGATATTGAGTCAGTACATTTTTTGACCAAACCCAATGTTTATTACATTCAACCCGATGGTTACACCAGCTTCCGTAACTTCAGGGAAAACCCTAATTGCCTTTTTGATAATGATGAATATGTTCGTTTCCTGAAAGCAACAGGTTTCACACTTTATGATGACTACCGTTCAAATTATGTGTCTACCCTGCTTTCCAATTCAGCGACCTTTGCCATGAAGCACCATTACATTGCGATGGATGTTGAAGCCTACGGCGCGCGCAGGATCATTACAGAAAGCAATCCTGTGCTGAGGATATTCAAAAACAATGGTTACAAAACATCTTTTATAACTGAAAAGGCCTATTTGGTAATGAACCGTCCGCAAGGGGGTTATGATTATTGCAATATAACCAATAATGAGCTTCCTTACATTAAAGACGGCCTGGATACCGACAGGGACATTTTTACCGACCTTAAAACACAAGTGGCAAAAAACACGGTGTCAGGAAATTTTTATTTCATCGAAAAACTCCAGCCTACTCACATCACCAATTCCAAAGGAAATTCAACAGGCATTGAAGGCGAAAAAAAGATCTACATGCAGGGTGTACGTTCGGCAAATAACTGGCTTGAACAAATAGTAAATTTTATAAATGTAAATGATCCCGGTGCCATTATCATTATCGGGGCCGATCACGGCGGTTACACAGGGCTTTCATGTACTGCTGACAGTACTTCCAAAATTACTGACCGCGGGCTTATAAATTCTATATTCGGCGCCCAGCTCGCTATAAAATGGGGAGATCCACAATATGCACAATACGATAGCGGGCTCCGATCGGGGGTTAACCTGTTCCGAACCTTATTTTCTTTTTTGGCAAAAGATAAAAAGTATCTCCAGCATACAGAAGAGAACGGCAGTTATATAAAGCTTCATAATCCTGCAGGAGTATATAGGTACATTGATGATAAAGGGAACACTGTATTTGAAAAGCCATAAATAATGAGAGACAGGTTTAATAAATTTTTGGATAGTCCGCGGCATATACCCTTGCTGGCAGGTTTCATTAGCGGATTATATCCGTTCCTGTTCTTTTACAGCAACAATTATACATCTGTCAATTCCTGGCAGCATGCCGGTTTTTTCTTTATTTGCTATGTAGTTACTGCAATGGCCGCCGTGGGTATGGCTTTTGTGCTTTTTAGCACTATAGAAAAACTGAAGCCCTACAAGGCGCATTTGCTGTTCGTGCTGCCTGTAATGGTTATGGCGTCGATGCTCTCGTATGCCATGTTTTTTACGTTTAAAAAGAAGGTTTTATTGGCACTCCTCATAATTTTGGTGTTCCTGTCCTTAAAATTGCATAAACACTATAAGCGACTGCTGGCATTGATCGTTTTTATGGCCCTGATGCCTTTGTTTAAAGTGGCGGTACATATTTACGAAGATGTAAGGCCAATGCGCTGGGCAGAACTGCCTGATGATATTGTCAAAGCAAAATTCCGGCATAGGCCTAACATATACATGATACAGCCCGACGGATATGCAGGAAAGTCAATAATGGAAAAGCCTCCCTATTCTTATACTAATGACTTTTATGGCTGGCTCGAAAATAACGGATTTAAAGTGTATGAAGATTTCAGGAGCAATTACCCGGCAAGCCTTACCTCTAATGCTTCTATGTTTGCTATGAAGCACCATTATTTTGATGCTGTAATGTTCCCTGCCATAGAAATGCCGCGCGCCCGAAAGGTTATTTTAGATAACAGTGCTGTAAAGATCTTCAAAAATAATGGATACACGACCTATTTTTTAGCAGAAGACGAGTATTTTCAGCAGAATTTAAGTGATGGCATTTATGACTATTATAATATAAAAAAAACCGACATTCCATTATCAACCAACGGTGGAAAACTGGAAAGAGAGGTTTTTGGCGACCTTGAGTTTGCTGTTAACGAGGAAATTTCCAGGCCGAAATTCGTTTTTGTTGAAAAAGTATTGCCTCACCATATTCATTTTGACGGGACAGGTATAGAAGCAGAAAGGAAAGAGTATCTTGAAAAGACGCAGGAAGCTAATAACTGGCTTAAAAAAGCCATTGCCCTTATCGAATCCAAGGATAAAAATGCCGTTATCATTATTCTTTCTGACCATGGCGGGTGGGTAGGTACTAAAGATATAACAGAATTTCATACCACAGATAGGCAAGAACTTATCCGTTCTGCTTTTGGCAATATGGCCGCAATACGCTGGAATGGCGTGACACATGATGTATATGACCTGCGGTTGCGGTCATCTGTAAATGTGTTCCGCGTTTTATTTTCTGCCCTGAGTGAAAATACTTCGTATCTTGAACATCTGGAAAAAGATGAAAGCTATAATATACATTGGGGTAGCTTTAACAATTCGGTACACAAGGTCATTGATGCAAATGGGAAGGTAGTAAGGGAAAAGCATTAGTCATGGAATATACCATTAAAAAATACGAACCGGCAGATTTTACACAATGGAATGATCTCATAGCGAAGTCCAAGAATGGTACCTTCCTGTTCCATAGGGATTTTATGGAATACCACAGTGACCGTTTTGAGGATCTTTCACTATTGGTTTTTGAGGGGCATAAGCTCATAGCAGTATTTCCAGCCAATAGGGTGGGGGATGAAGTTTATTCCCACCAGGGGCTTACTTATGGAGGACTTATCCTCCAGGGGAGCATTGGGGTTGAAAAGGTAGAAAGTATTTTCGGATCTATAGAAGATTGGTTCAAAGCGCAACGCATTTCACTACTTTACATAAAGCAGGTCATCTCCATATACCACAAAGAGCCTGCCAATGAGATGGATTATTTACTATTCAAAAAAGGTGCTTCGCTTTATCGGCGCGATATGAACCTCGCCATTGATCATTCGCAGCCCTCAGCCATTTCAAAAAGCAAAATGAAGAACTTCAGGAAGCATGCATCCGCAGGGTTTGAAATAAGGCAGGAAAATGACTTTAGCGGCTTTTGGGATGAGGTATTGATACCCAGGCTGGATGAAAGGCATGGCGTAAAGCCGGTGCATACCAAAGAGGAGATACAATTGCTTCACAGCAGGTTTCCGGATAACATATTGCAATACAACATTTACCACGACGGTGTTTTGTTGGCCGGGATAACACTTTTTCATTTTGGCAAGGTGGTAAAATCCCAATATGGCGCAACAACTGATAGCGGCGAAAAGATGAGGGCATTTGATTATTTGTTCATATACCTGATACAAAAGTACAGGGATGAGGTTAATTATTTCGACATGGGCACTGTAAATGAGCAGCAAGGGAAAGTGTTTAACAGAGGTTTGCTCAAACAAAAAGAAGAACTGGGATGCAGGGTATATTCACATGATTATTATTCGCTAAAACTATAATCGGGTATAAACTTGGATCTTATAAAAAACATATTCAAAACCAATTTATTCAAAGTAACCTCGCTCAATTCCGTGAGTGTGGTGGTGCGTATGGCCGGGGGATTTTTGGCTTCTAAAATGACTGCCGAATTCATAGGGCCGGCCGGTATGGGACTGCTGGGCAACCTGCGCAATTTCCTTACATCGCTCGATACCTTCTCTACCCTGGGCTTCCAGAACGGCATCATAAAATACACGGCAGAGAACAGCGCCGATGAGGAAAAACTGTACCGTACGCTGGCAACTGTTTTCATTTCGATACTTTTTGCGATATTGCTGATCAGCGGGCTATTGTTTTTTTTATCAGTATATTGGGATGCCTGGGTATTCAAAACAGGTAAGTATGCCTGGGTATTTAAAGTGCTGGCATTTTCGCTGCCGTGGTATACAGGCAATCTTGTTTTCATGGCAGTACTAAATGGCCTTGGCCGGTACAAAAAAGTAATAGGAATTACGATATGGGGCAATGTTACGGGAGTGTTGCTTTCGGCATTGCTTATCTGGAAACTTGGCATTGAGGGCGCTTTCCTGGGGCTTATAGTATATCCCGCGCTAATGTTCCTCTTTTCGTTTTATCTGCTTTACAGAACTTTTCCACGCTTTCCGTTCCTGCGCTGGAAATATTTTGATACCACGCTGCTCAAAGGCCTGTGCTCCTACAGTACCATGGCGCTTGTCACGGCTGTTTGCAGTTCGCTGGTCTATATATCGCTCCGCAGTAAGCTGATGGTTACCTTCAGCGAGGATGAAGCCGGATTTTGGGAGGGCATTAACCGGATATCGTCTTTTTACTTTTTGTTTGTCAGTACATTGCTAACGTTGTACTTTCTTCCAAAGCTTTCGCAGGCAAAAAGCACTATAGAAACTAAGGCTGTATTTCGTGCTTATTATAAAGGCATAATCCCGGTATTTGCCTTGGGGCTGATACTCGTCTACCTGTTGCGAACATTCATCATCAACTTGATATTATCAGATGAATTCCTGCCAATGGAGGATCTTTTCATCTGGCAACTTTTGGGTGACTTTTTTAAGGCGTGCTCACTAATACTGGGGTACGAAATACTTGCCAAAAAGCAAACCCGCATATTCATAATGACCGAGATCATGTCATTTGTTGTAATGTATATTTCAGGTAATTATTTAATCGGGATATATGGGAGTGAGGGGGCTGTAATGGCTCATATGTTTACATATGCAATATACCTGTTAGTTCTAGCCTTGTATTCAAGGAAAAAACTATTCTGACATTCCCCACTTCGCCAAATATTTCCCGGCCACAAGAAGGTGCGAATGCTCCCGCTCTATGAACGCCCTTGCCCTTTTGCCCATGGCAATAATTTCCGCTGGGTTTTCTATGAGCGAGGATAACTCTGCTGCGATAGAATTTACATTCGGAAGCGCGTTAACGGCTACTTTTTCGGTAAGGCCGTAATAATCATTGAATTCTTTTTCGGCACCGGTAAACACCGCCTTGCCCTTGGCCATTGCCTCAAGGGCATTAAACCCCTGGTCGTAGGCATATACCTGGTCGAGCAGGATGTGGGCTTTATTATAAAGATTTATGTATGTGTTGTATGGTACGTTTTCAGCCACTACAATTTCTATCTTCCTGCCATATTTTTGCTTAATGATCTCTAGCGCTTTCTCGAAGAAAGGAATGCCTTTCTTTATATAAGTGCCGCGGTTGATACCCAGAAAAATGATCACTTTATCGGTAATTTCGGATTTTATGTAATCGAGTTTTTCAATATTGATGGGGTTCGGCACCAGCCCCAGGAATTTAGGGTGGCCCTCCAGCGGGAGATAATAATCCATATCGCTGGCTATGACACCGGAGATATTCGCAAAGACGAAGTCATGCAGCTTTTTATGGCTTTTGGAAAGATAATCGAAAATGTAACGGTAATGTGGCGCGTTGTTATTGTCGGCATGGTACGGATCCATCAGCGAATATCTTAGTTTATCATCGAGCATATATCTTACCGATATGTGATCGATCCCGCAGGAGAGGAGAAATGTTTTTTTATTCTGCTTGAAAAGCCTTGCTAACAGTCTTTTTTCGAATCCGGGTGTGGTTTTAACAGGGGCTTCATTGATGAGCTGTACCACATCATATCCTTTGAGCTTTTTTAACAGGAAATAGAACCGCAAACCGCGTTCCAGCTTCGCAAGGTCATATTTGAAGATCCTGAATAGTGCCTGCCGGGGTATGTTTACGATCCTGTTTTTTGAGAACAGCGGCTCTATGGAGTGATCTGTGGGGAACTGCTTGAAGCCATCGCCATCACCCACCAGTATGACTTCATGGCCCAATTCGATAAGCCCTTCTTTCAGGGAATTGTGCAGCCTGCTGTATTCGCCTACCAGTAAGATCCTCATGAATGATTATATTTGTCCCGAAAGTAACCAATAAACACCAATGGCACAAACCCATTCCGCCAAAATATGCCTTGTAGGCGACATGCTCGCGCACGGTGGCGCCGAAAGGGCACATGCAGCTTTGTCGCGATACTTTGCAGGCACGGGGATCGAAGTGCATAATGTCATAGTGCAGGATGTGATCGCTTACAGCTATACAGGCGAATTGCTGAACCTGGGGAAGGAAAAAGATGATGCCAACGGTTTTACTAACAAATTCAGGAGGCTCCGGATCCTGAGAAGCTACGTGAAGAGACATAGGTTTGACTATATCATCGATTTCAGGATGCGCCGTAAGCCCTTACAGGATTGGCTCATATCAAAATTCGTTTTTACAGTTCCAACTATCTATACTGTACGCAGTTCCAATATCGATTGGTACATGCCGCGGCGATCCTGGGTTACAAGGGCTATTTACGGGAAAAGCTATGGTGTTGTTGCCCTTAATGATAAGATGAAGCGGCATATTGAGAAGTGCCACGGACTGAAGAATGTGGCCACCATCTATAATCCTATCGACGCGGAATACATAGCCGCCAGGTTACATAAAAGCCCGCCCACAGAAGCATTCCGCTACATTATCGCAGCCGGAAGGCTGAGCGATGATAATGTAAAGCAGTTTGATAAACTCATTGAGGCCTACGCGGTTTCTGAATTGCCGTCGAACAATGTGCGGCTTATGATCCTTGGGCAGGGTGTGCTGCTCGCTAAGCTTCAGAAACTTGCGGATGGTCTTGGGCTGCAGGATAAAATTGTTTTTAAAGGCTATCAGGAAAATCCGTATGTTTATATGCGCGATGCCTTATTCTTTGTCCTTTCGAGCAGGTTTGAGGGAATGCCGAATGTGGTGCTGGAATCGTTGGCATGCGGCACTCCGGTCGTAGCATTCGATTGCTTTACGGGCCCGTCGGAAATTATTGAAGATGGCAGGAACGGGCTTCTCATAAAAGACCAGGACTTTGCGGAACTGACAAAGGGCATCAACAGGATGTATGATGATAATGCATTATATGCCCGATGCAAGGCAAATGCTGCGGGAAGCATTGAAAAGTTCTCGTTGGAAAATGTAGGGCAGGCCTGGCTGGATTATCTTAAAATAAAAGCAAATGGATATTCAAATTATTGACATACCAAAGATAAAGAATGCCAACGGGAATATCGGCGTGATCGAAAATGACGTGGTTCCTTTTGACATCAAAAGGGTGTACTACCTCTACGATGTGCCAAGCTCGGCCAAAAGGGGAGGGCACGCGCACAAGAAATTACAGCAGCTGCTGGTAGCCCTTTCCGGGAGTTTCGACGTGGTGCTTAAAGATGGCACGGGAAAGCAGATCATAACACTTAACAAGCCAGACAAAGCATTGCTCATTACCAGCAATATATGGCGTGAACTTGAAAATTTCTCATCAGGTGCGGTGTGCATGGTAATAGCGTCGGAAGTATACGAGGAAGAAGATTACATTAGAGATTATGAGTCGTTCCTTGAGTACGTGAGATCTCAATCGTAGCTGTTCAAGACGATTCCCTTTTTCAGTAATGATCTTTTTACTTTACTGATTAGCCGCAATACCCATCCGGGAAATTTTAATAATAATCTCTGCTTGTAGTTCAGGCTTTTTGGGTCAATGCAATTAACCATTTTCCTATAGCCTGCTTCGTTGCCTTCCTTGCGGTATTCTTTCGCCATGAAGTAACGGTTGAAGTCGAGGTAGCATTTGATATCTTCACGGTTTTTTGCTACAATCTCATACTTGTCAAAATTTGTAAGTGTCTTATTGCTTATTCCTGATCGGGTAATTTGGTTTTGTGAATCCATTGTGTATGATACCAGTGGTTCATTGCAGTATGCTAATTTGAAAAATTGATGTGCCCGGATATTGAAATCAATATCTTCACCAAAATTAATTTGCTCATCATAAAGTCCTACCTTTTCAAAAACCACTTTGCGGGCACAAAGACATGATGGATAATAAATAGCCTCGTTCAAATTTGATCTGTAAAAATTTACAACCCCTGTGCGATTTTTAAGCTGTAATTTGAATGAAGGGACGATTATATTTTCAGGATAAACCTGTTCATACTTTGTAGCGAACAATCCTGCCTCAGGATAGTCAGTAATGAGTTGGCGTATGGTTTCCAAAAACTTTGGCTTCCATAGATCATCGGCATCCAAAAAAGCGATGTACTCAGCAGCAGCATTTCTTATGCCGGTATTGCGCGATGCCGAAAGGCCCTTATTTAAAGGATGGTTGATCATCGTTATCCTGCTATCGGTAAATTCCTGCGCCACAGCAAGGCTTTTGTCGGTAGAAGCATCGTTGACAATGATCACTTCAAAATCAGTAAACGTTTGTGTCAGCACACTGTTGATCGTGGCTGCAACAAAATTTTCCTTGTTGTAAAGTGGAATGACTACCGAAAAGAAAGGCATACGGATTACTTTAAAGAACAAAGATAGCCCAATCGATACAAATCAAAAATAAAAAGTGACGGCTTGCTGCTCAATAGGTTTTTCCGGAAGGCTTTTCGGAATGTTCTGTGGAAAACTGCCATAACAGCAAGCAATCCGAATTTCTGTAACCGCCAATAGGCCTTTGTCAGTTTGATGTAGTGGTGGGGGAGGAGTTGGTTGTCCAGCAGGTATTTAAGGCCTACAACAGCTTCTTTCGATTTTCGCATAAAAATTTCGCTCGTATCCAGTCCCAAATGGTAAACTTCATTGGCAATATGCTCCACTTTTATCCCGGCTTTCATAAGGTCGTACGAAAATAAGGTGTCCTCATACCTAAGGTTGGGTATTTCCTCATTGAATTTCACCTTCTGAAAAATTGACTTGCTTATCGCAAAGTTCAGTGTCAGCAGGCTGAGGTAAGGTTCTTTCTGACGGATTTCTTTAGGCAGAGCCTCACGTTCAGTACCATATACCCAACGCAGCAGCTTATCGGGTCGTGGCTGCTCGGGCTGGTACTTTATACTGCCATAAACTACTTTTTCCTGATTGTTGAGATAGGGCAGGTAGCCGGCAATAAAGTTTTCAGTAACAGGAATAGTATCAGCATCCAGGAATAGCAGCCGCTCATATTTGGCATTTTCAGCCAGCAGGTTTCGTATGGCGCTGCGGCCTATGTTTTTTTGCAACAGTTCATAGCGGCAGTTTGGAATGCCGTTAATTTTTTCGTTTATCTCAACCGTAGCTTCATCGGGCGAGGCATCGTCAAAAACAATAATTTCGAAATCGATCCCTGTTTTTAGGGCTTGCTGGTGTAGTTCCAAAACTAGTGGAAAAACATTATAATTATATGTGGGGATAAGAATGGAAAGCAATCAGCAGTTCTTAATCGATTAGTATTAACAATCCAAGTATCCAAAAATCTAACTATACCGTCCTTTGCACCACTTCAAACAACGTCCCCTCGTCGCATTTAAGTGTTTTGGAAGGGAACTTCATCAGCAATGCATAATCGTGCGTAGCCATGATAATGGTCTTGCCATTCTGGTTGATCTCGCGAAGCAGGTTCATTACCTCCACGCTGGTTTGCGGGTCGAGGTTTCCCGTGGGTTCATCGGCAAGTATCACTTCCGGATCATTAAGCAGGGCACGGGCAACGGCAACACGCTGCTGTTCACCGCCCGATAGCTGGTGCGGCATTTTATTGGACGAATGTTTCATGCCTACCTTGTCCAGTACCTCATCGATCTTTACCTTCATCTCCTCACGCTCGTTCCAACCGGTAGCCCTTAATACAAAGTGCAGGTTTTCGAATACACTGCGGTCCGGCAGCAATTTAAAGTCCTGGAACACAATCCCTATTTTGCGGCGCAGGTAAGGTATGTCCTTCTCGCGCAGCTTTTTAAGGTCGTACTCTACAAATGTCCCTTCGCCCTCCTTCAGTTTAAGGTCGGCATACAGTGTCTTCATGAAGCTGCTCTTCCCCGATCCGGTCTTCCCGATGATGTACAGGAATTCACCATGGTTCACCTCGAGGTTAATGTTGGTAAGGATGGCATTGCCCTCCTGGAAGATATTTACGTTCTCTAGCGAAAGTACGGCCTGCGACATAGTGTGTGCGAGTTTGTTTTGGTAAAAGTACTAAGATAACGGCGGTATACAAAATTTTATTTTTTTCGCTTCCGGCTTATTTGGTTTATCCACAGGCAATTGTTAATAAATAGCAGTTAATAATAAATTAAAGCCTTTGAGGCAGCGTAGGTATATTCGTAAGTTTGGCGTTGCGGACTCCCACAATGGGGGATCTGGGCATTATACTAAATCCCTGTGAAGGTCCGTTAAATATAACAAAGCAATTGATCACTAAAAACACGAACTATGCGCATACTTAAAAGGTCCCTCCCGTTTTTGGTGCCGCTGTACGGGCTCACGCTCTCGGCACAGCAGTCGGCCATCTACACCCACGAGCTAAAGGATTATGAGAAAGCTGTGGCGCTTTATAACGACAAGCAGTACCAGGCTGCACAGATACTTTTTGAAAAGACAAAAAGCAGCAACCAGGAGATGGACATCCAGGCAGATTGTGCATACTATATTGCCTCGAGCGCCATAAAGCTCAACCAGAAGAATGCCGACGAGTTGATGGAGGACTTCATTGAAGATCATCCTACGAGCACCAGGCAGAACCAGGCATATATAGAGGTCGCGGGCAACCATTTCCGCCAGGGCCGCTACAAGCAGTCATTGGAGTGGTATGATAAGGTGGACGAGGGCAGCCTCGGCGAGACCGACCGCGACCGCTACAACTTCCAGAAGGGCTACAGCTATTTTAGCGCAGGCGATAAAAAGAATGCAGATAAATATCTCTTGAAAGTCAAAGACTCTAAAGAATACGGTTCGCAGGCAAAGTACTACCTGGGCTTTATGGCTTATGAAGGTGATGATTATAAAAAAGCCAGTCAGTACTTTGAGCAGGTGGAGGACAAGGAGAAGTACAGCGAAAAGATGTCGTACTTCCAGGCTGATATGGCATTCAAGGAAGGGCAGTTCCAAAAGGCTATTGATCTGGGCGTGCCGCAATTGCCAAAGAGCGATGCCAACGAAAAGTCGGAGCTTTCCAAGATCATTGGCGAAAGCTACTTTAACCTTGGGCAGTATGATAAGGCCATCCCGCACCTTAAGAATTACCGTGGTAAAAAAGGCAAGTGGAGCAATACCGACTTTTACCAACTGGGTTATGCGTATTACAAGCAGGGCAACTATGAGAACGCGATAACCGAGTTCAACAAGATCATAGGCGGTAACGATGCCGTGGCACAAAATGCTTATTACCACCTTGGCGAAAGCTACCTGAAGACCGGTAAGAAACAGCAGGCGCTCAACGCGTTCAAAAATGCATCAGAAATGGCTTTTGAACCCAAGATACAGGAGGATGCATGGCTGAATTATGCCAAGCTGAGCTACGAGATAGGCAACCCATACCAAAGTGTGCCGGAGGTGTTGGGTAATTTCCTTGAGAAGTACCCGGCAACACCATTCAAACAGGAAATACAGAACCTGCTGATCGATTCGTACATCACATCGAAAAACTATACGGAAGCCTTAGTGCTGCTGGAGAAGAACAAGTCGCCCGAGAATAGGGCTGCTTACCAGAAGGTAACGTTTTACCGTGGTATGGAACTGGCCACCGATGGCAAGCACCAGGAAGCACTTGCGCTGTTCAAGAAGTCACTGGCGGAGCAAAGGACACCAAGGATCACGGCTCGTGCCACTTTCTGGAAAGCGGAAACCGAATACAATCTTGAGCAGTTTAACGAGTCGCTCATCAGCTACAAGCAGTTTTTAGGCATGGGTGAGGCAAAGACTACCCCTGAATTTAAGAATATCCATTACAACATTGCCTATGCTTACTTTAAGCAGAAGGAATATGAGCAGGCTGCAAAGCATTTTGCCGATTATGTGGCGGTGGCCAAAGATGACAAGGTGCGGCTTAACGATGCATTGCTTCGCATGGGCGACAGCAACTTTGTGACCGGCAAATACTGGCCCGCAATGGAAGCCTACAACAAGGCCATCGACATGAAAGGCATCGATGCGGATTATGCATTGTTCCAAAAAGGCATCAGCTACGGTTTTGTGGGCAGGAACGAAAAGAAGATCGAAGACCTGACCAAATTCGCGCAGGCGTATCCAAAGTCGAAATATGCCGATGATGCACTTTACGAGTTAGGTAACACTTACGTAACCGAAAAACAGACCGATAAAGCCATCCAGACCTACGACAGGCTTATCGCGGAGTATAAGACAAGTACCTATGTGAGCAAGGCCATCATGCGCCAGGCGCTCATTTACTATAACGCCGAGAAGGACGACCAGGCGCTTGCAAAATTCAAAAAGGTAGTTGCCGAGTTCCCGAACACGCCCGAAGCCATGGAAGCGGTTGAGACGGCACGCCTGATCTATGTAGACAGCGGCCGTACCGATGAATATGCTGCCTGGGTGAAAACGCTGACATTTGTTGATATAAGCGATGCCGATCTGGACAACACCGCATTTGAAGCTGCCGAGAAGCAATACCTTCAGAACAATACCAAGCAGGCTATCTCAACACTAAGCAGCTATGTATCGAAATTCCCGAACGGTATCTCATCGCTAAAGGCTAATTTCTACCTGGCGCAGTCATATTATGCTGACGGTCTGGAGACGAATGCCATTCCGCACTATGAGTTTGTGATCGCCAAGTCCAGGAGCGAATTCACAGAGCAGGCACTGGCAAGGCTTTCGGAAATATACCTGAAGAAAAATGATTATGCCAAGGCGATACCGGTGCTGAAAAGGCTGGAGGCTGAGGCCGACTTCCCGCAAAACGTAACCTTTGCCCAATCCAACCTGATGAAAGGGTATTACGAAGGGAAAGACTATGCGAATGCAGTGGTATATGCCGATAAGGTACTGGCGAACAGCAAGACCGAAGACAGGGTGAAGAGCGATGCCCAGATAATTGTAGCGCGCTCGGCGATAAAGACCAATGATGAGGTAAAAGCTAAGGCAGCCTATGCCAAACTGCTTACCATTGCCAAAGGCGAGCTTGCTGCAGAGGCAATGTACTATGATGCCTACTTTAAGAATAAGGAAGGAAAATTCGATGCTTCGAACACCGTGGTGCAGAAGCTGTCCAAAGATTATTCGGGTTACAAGTATTTTGGTGCAAAGGGCCTTGTGGTAATGGCTAAAAACTATTACGGCCTGAAGGACAGCTACCAGGCGACCTATATCCTGGAGAGCGTGATCAAGAACTTTACGGCCTATCCGGAAGTGATCCAGGAGGCTCAGGCCGAACTTGACATCATCAAAGGCGAAGAAGCGAAACGTAACTCATCCATCCAAAACTAATGCAAGCCATGAAGACGAAATTGAGATATATAGCCATAGCGATAGCATTCGCAGGAGCACAGCAGGCCTTCGCACAAAAGAAGGACGAGAATATAGGTACCGAGGTGGTAAACGTAGTAAAACCGTATACCCCAACCATATCAGACGCTTTTAAGGTTAAGGAAACACCTGTTATCGAAGATGAGCAGGAAAAGCAGAAGGAAGAAATAAACTATAATATCTTTTCTTTCCCGGTCGCATCGACGTTTGCACCGGACAAGGGAAAGGCGGCTACGGTAGATAAGGAAGCCAGGGAGAAATATTACAACAACTACGCTACGCTGGGCATAGGTAACTATGGAACGATAAATGCCGAATTGTTCGTGACGGAGAACGTAAGTGATACCGACTACATGGGGGGAATGCTGCGTCACCTTTCATCGCAGGGTGGCATAGATGCCGCAAAGGTTGACGACAATTATTACAATACCGCTTTAGACCTGACCTATGGCAGCCGCCAGCAGGGTTACAACTGGAGCACCGATCTTGGTTACCAAAACCAGGTGTACAACTGGTACGGACTTCCGCTGGAGTTCATTGATATTGCGCCGGAAACCATTGCGGAAGTCGACCCGCAGCAGACCTACCACACATTCTACATTGGCGGTAAGATACAGACAAAGGACAGCTATTTCCACGATGCATCAGCGCAATACAAACGTTTTTGGGATGCGTATGGGTCGGCAGAGAACCGCTTCTTCCTGACGCCTTCGCTTGACATTCCCATCATGGATGAAAAGATCAAGGTAGATCTCGTAGCCGACTATGTGGGTGGTACTTTTGAAAAAGACATCAATGACATGGGCGATATGAGCTACAGCCATTTCAACCTTGGCATACAGCCCAGCTTATTGTACCAAAAAGAAGACCTCTCAGTACAACTGGGTGCGGGTATTTTTTATAGTATGGGCAAAATGAACGAGGAGACTGATAACAAGATCTTCGTTTACCCGCAGGTGAAAGCATCGTACAAAGTGGTGGGCGACCTGATGATAGCCTATGCAGGAGCCGAAGGTACGCTTCGCCAGAATTCGTATGCCGACTTCGTGAGCCAGAATCCGTTCGTGTCACCTACACTTGCCGTTGCCCCAACCGACCAGCAGTATGATATTTATGTCGGGCTCAAAGGCAAGCTGGCAAGTACTGTGGCATACAATATCCGCGGGTCGTATATGAATGAGGACAACAGGGCGTTTTTCGTGAACAATGCTTTGCTTTCTTCTCTGGGAGACGATGAAGGCTACTCGTATGGCAATTCTTTCGGGTTGGTATACGACAGGCTGCAGACGATCAGCTTCTTCGGGGAACTGAAGGCCGACTTCTCGCAAAAAATACATTTTGGCATCAACGGAACGTACTACAGCTATTCAACTGATGATTTGGAAGAAGCGTTTAATATGCCGCAGATGAAAGTGGGGGCAAGCCTTGATGTTGACATTACGCCGAAATGGTACGCAGGGACGAACATCTTTTTTACAGGCGAAAGGAAAGATGTTGTTATGGTTACCTCAGGCGATCTTGAAACCGTTAACCTGGAGAGCTTTTTCGACCTGAACGCGCACCTGGGCTACAAATACAATGAGCGCCTTACCGGCTTCCTGAAGCTGAACAACATCACGGGCCAGGATTACCAGCGCTGGGTAAACTACCCGGTACAGGGATTCCAGTTCCTGATCGGGGCATCGTATAAGTTTAATTTTTGATCATCTAAAAAATTGAAATTGAAAGATCTAAAGATCGTGTATGGCGATCTTTAGATCTTTCAGTTTTTAAATCCTTCAATTTTGAATTTTCTCAAACAAAAAGTACTCGCTTACTACAAACAACAGGTAGACGACCGCATCGATGCTTTTCGTGACATGATCGCCGCGCTTACTGAAGATGCCTCCAATGATGCCAAAGGCTCGGCTGGGGATAAGCACGAAACGGCGCTCTCCATGATGCATTTGGAGCAGGAAAAACTCAACCACAAGCTGAAAGAATTCATTGATCAAAGGGCTGTACTCGACAAAATAAACCCGGAGATACAACATTTAAAGATCGCATTGGGTAGTTTGGTTAAAGCTAATGATATGCATTTATTCGTAAGCGCCGCATTACCTAAAATAACCGTGGAAGGGGTAACTATAATTGCGCTTTCACCCCAATCGCCGCTGGGCATGAAAATGATGGGTATGGAGCAAGGTGATGAATTTGAGGTGGGTACGACAAACTATGTAATTCAGGATATCCTCTAAGTTTCTGCATTTTCGGGACTGTGAAGCTGCCATCAAATATATAACCATCTCTAACCGGGATGGTTTTTTTTTAATTTGTAACCTGCTTCTGATAAAAAACGTTTTCGGGATTATTAATCATTACTAATTTGTTATTTTTAGTTTTAAATTGAAAGTTAAAATGTCTTTTGTATTTTACAATTTAAACTAATATTCCAAATTTGTATTGCCGAACATAACTGATGAAGTTATTTGGCCGCCAATTCAAAACAGGACAAAGTATGTGTGGAATTTTAGCAATTATCGGAAAAGGAAAAGATGAGGCATTGGTTAAGCAGCTTTCAAAAAGGATGTCGCACCGCGGCCCGGACGAAAGTGACCTTTATGTGACCGAAAAGGGACATATACTGAGCCACGAGCGCCTTTCGATAATTGACCTTCATACCGGCAGGCAGCCTATTCAGGGCTCCAAAAGCGCATGGATGGTACACAACGGAGAGATATACAACCACCAGGAACTGAGGGACACTGTGCTGAAGCACCATACGTTCAGGACCACCTCAGATTCTGAGGTTATAGTACATCTGTATGAGGAGTATGGCTATGATCTCTGCAACCTGCTGGATGGTATGTTCGCCTTTGTAGTGATCGATGGTGATGACTACATCGCAGGGCGTGACCCACTTGGCATAAAGCCTCTGTATTATGGCCTTGATGAACGGGGCCGGATATATTTCTCCTCTGAAATGAAATCGATCGCCGACCAGTGCCAAACATTCTCGACCTTTCCTCCGGGACATTACTATACACCACAGACGGGTTTTGTAAAATACTACAGGCCGCAGTGGGAAGATCCTGCAAAAGCAGTGGAAGCAGTTAACCATAGTGCCATCCGTGAAACGCTGACACAAGCTGTCGAAAAAAGGCTGATGAGCGACGTACCTGTGGGCGTACTGCTTTCGGGTGGGCTTGATTCATCGCTAATATCATCTATCGCGGCAAGACTGATGAAGGAAAGGGGGCAGCAGCTGCGTTCGTTCTCGATAGGGCTGGATGCCATGGCGCCTGATGCCTTTGCGGCACGCAAGGTTGCTGAGTTTTTGGGAACCATACACCACGAAGTTCATTTTACGATAGAACAGGGCATTGAGGTGTTGGATAAGTTGATATGGCACCTCGAAACGTACGATGTTACCTCAATAAGGGCAAGCACGCCAATGTACTTCCTCTCTAAAGCCATTACCGATATGGGTGTGAAGGTTGTACTGTCCGGAGAGGGTGCCGATGAGATATTCGGGGGCTACCTGTACTTCAGGAACGCACCGTCGGCAGCGGCCTTCCAGAAAGAAACCATTGAGAGGGTACAGAAGCTGTTTACCGCCGACCTGCTAAGGGCCGATAAGAGCACCATGGCGCACGGACTTGAGGCACGCGTACCGTTTTTGGACAAGCAGTTTTTGGAACTGGCCGTCAAGATCAACCCTGAGGATAAGCAGCCAAAAACGTATGATAATGTTGAAAAATACATTTTGCGCAAAGCCTTTGATACACCGGAGCAGCCTTATCTGCCCGATGAAGTACTGTGGAGGCAGAAGGAGCAGTTTAGTGATGGGGTAGGCTACAGCTGGATCGACACACTGATAGAGTACTGCTCGGCGCGCGTTACTGATGAAGAACTGGAAACTGCCGAACAGCGTTTCCCTTACAATACACCTGTTACCAAGGAGGCCTATTTTTACAGGTCCGTTTTCCACAAACATTTCCCGCAGGTGAGCGCGGCGCAAACCGTTAGGAAATGGATACCTAAGTGGCAGGAAAATACAGACCCGAGCGGAAGGGCCAACGCGGCGCACGTAAACGCCGATACCGCAATTGCCCAAGTGAAGGCAGAAGCATAATTTCAGGTTTTTTGGAATTTAGTTTGTTTGTTTGTAGAAAAACGCCCCGACGAGCCGGGGCGTTTTTTGTTGGATTTTAATTCCTATATTTCGCCATAAATAACCGCCTTGCATGAAAAAGCTTTTCGCCTTTGTCTTTCTCCTTTTGCTATCGAATACATTTGCTCAAACCGCCTATAGGTTTAAAGGAGATTTTGGCGAAGTGCAACAGGAAGAAATCCTGAAAAGTGCTGACTCCCTTTTCTATTTTCTGCCAAATATAGTCCTTAATGTTTCGACCAGCCACCTTCGCCCTTACAAGGAAATACCTATAGATAAAACTTACCAGCCCGGTTATCTGGAGGAACAACAAAAACTTTTGAAGCAGCATCCCGGTGATGCGACTGTCTATAACAACATTGCTAACTATTACCAGAATAAAGGCGATCTCAAGAGCGCGCAGGAAAATTATACAAAGGCTTTGGAAAACCTGAAGCTGCAGCCCAAAGCCAAAGATTCGGCGAGCTTTTATTCATTAAGGGCAATCATTAAATTGAATCTGGGACAGGAGGGTGTCGGGGACATTGAAAAGGCGCTTGCCATCAATAAGTCTGATTCAATTTCCCAGGTATTTTATCCGCTGTTCCTTGTGGGCAGGCAGGACTTTTCCAAAGCGCGAAAAGTCGTTACCGATGCGCTCGAAGATAAGGATAACCATATGAAGGATTTTAATTATATCATGCTGGGGATGATTGAGATGTATGAGGTTGCTTCTAAATTTAATGGGTTAAGTGATGAGGAAACTGAGTTGCTGATGAATAAGGATATAGCTAAAATAATCGACTTTGATGCTAATGACAGGTACATGGATAAAAAAAATCCATGGTACAACATGGCAAAGCAGATGTTGGGCCTTTTTAATGGCATTATAAAGTACTCACAGGGGCTCGAACCCGGGGGCAGCTTTACACCAACGCAAAGCGACATTGTCTATATGGCGGCTAAAGAGGAATACTTCAAAAAAGTGCTGAAAGAAAAGAATGCCAATCTGTACGGGGCATATTTCAGCCTGGGTATTATTAATTATTCGCAAAAGAAGTTTACTGAGGCGAATGGCTATTTTGAAAAGGCATTATTGTCTTTTCCAAAAGACAAAGAAGGCTTTCAGTTCAATACTGCCGAGATATATGATAACATGGCCGGAGTGTACTATATGCAAAAAAACTATGCGAAAGTAAAGGAAACGCTTTTGAAAAAAGTTGCCCTGAAATCACTAAATGCCATGATGCGACGCGATGATTACACACACATTGCGGGGATATGCCTTGAGCAAAATAATCTGGCGGAAGCTGAAATCTATGCCCAATACGCACTGGAGGCTGATGATAGTTTTGCAGCCAACAGCACGCTGGCCTACATCAGCTTTAAACGGAACTATGGCCTTTCGGCAGAGAAATACCTGCAAAAAGCTATGGCCCAGATAAGCAACCAGGAGGAAGTGTGCAAGGCGCTTACTATGGTAGCTGCAATACAATTGGTAAATGGTTCACCCGATGGTGCCTATTCGGTGTATAACGACCACAAATCCTACCTTGAAGGTTATGAGTGTGACTGCGAGGCGATGTTGAAGAAGTATGTTGAGGTGAGTAAATAATTACAGGACAACCATCTTCATCGGTCATACTTTACCTCAGGAAGCTTCACAGGTATAGGGTTATTAAGTACCCATGTCACAGCAAGTTGCGCAAGGACATCCGCATTATTATCATTTTTGCGTTTTACTTCGCCTACAATTTTTGTAGCTTTCTCAATCTCTTCCGCAGATAATGGTTTGCCCTGCTGAATGAATTCCAAAAAAGTATCAGCCATCACTTTGTAGTCATTATCCCAATTGATGCCTCCGTTGCGGCCCAGCTCGTCCGAGATTCTTCCTGCTATACGGATCACTTCGCCCTGTAGGGTTTGTGCCGCACCGCTTGAAGGTATGAGCAATTCCCATAGCTCGTTAAACTGCTTTTGCCAGGTATCGCCTTTTAGTGTAATTTTCGATTTGCCGTCATGCAGTACACGCCTAGGCACCGGCGGAACGTCAAACAGTGCGTAAAGCTCATCCAGCGCATCGCTATATTCCTGTACGGAATCCTTATTGAAGCCGGGGCGGGCGTGTTCGAACTGTGTCCCTATTTTGGTAACCAGTCCTTTCATCCTTTCAGTTTTCACGGCACCGGCATCCAGTAAAACTTTGGCAGTTTCAAGAGTGTTTATTATGTCAATATTGCTGCAAAAGAACAGGTTGTACTCCAGTGGAGTCGAATCAGCCCCACCACTATAAATAAAAGGATAGGGTGCCAAAGCATCGACATCCGCGCCATAGCTTAACAGGATATTTACATTATTCGCGGCATTGCCCTGTGCCGCACAATGCAGGGCAGTGCCATTTTTACAATTGGCATTTACTTTCGCACCAAGTTCAAGCAGGCTTATTATGTTTGCTATCCTAAAATATGCGCGCAGCTGTAGCGGGGTCTTGCCATACTCATTAGTCATTTCAATGTCCGCACCGTGCTCAACCAGCCATCTGTCGAATTCCGGCGGGCATACGGTAAAGCCCAAAGCATTGTGCTTGCTTCCGCCGTAAGCATTGATCTCGCATTTATCGAAGACAGCTATAAGTTCCCCGATATCTCCTCTTTTCAGGATCTCTGCAAAGTCTTTTGGTAATGTTTTTCTTTTTTTAGCCATATCTTAAAATGTTACCACCTCGTATAAATTGTCAAATCCGTGCTTTTCGGCGAATGTCTTTATCATTGCAATATCTGCCTGCTGGGTTTCCTTATCCACATTATCAAGTTCGCCATCAAATGTGACAACCGATTCAAGGCCTTCCTTTGCGAGATGTAAAATTACAAGCCCGCCCTCTTCATCATATACCACGGGATTGAGTTTGCTTTCCCATTTAGTGCCGGCAATGGTATTGATAATTGCAAAGTCGAGGCTGGTCAGGTAGTCCAGCTCGATCCTTTCAAATTCTTCATTGTCCACGATCCTCTCAAAAAGGTCCGATCTGTCTTCCGGCAATTCCGGGATATAAGTAATGATGCTTCCTGTCATGATTGTTATGTTTTAAATGCAATAATACTTATTTTTTAAATAGATAGCCTAAGTTTTACCGTATTGGTACCAATGGCTAAGTTTTAATAAATTGTTAATAACTTAAAAGCCAATTAGAGCCGATTTAAGCCATTATCGCCCGCGTTTTACTATATTTGTTCGTTAAACTTAAAATCCGTTAAAGGAGGAAATTTTATGAGCGAAGAAATAAAGAAAAACAATTATTCGGCAGATAGTATTCAGGCCCTTGAGGGGATGGAGCACGTTAGGATGCGCCCTTCGATGTACATTGGCGACGTGGGTACGAGAGGGCTTCACCACCTTGTATATGAGGTTGTTGATAACTCGATAGATGAAGCGCTGGCCGGGCATTGTGATACTATTACTGTTGCCATTAATGAAGATAATTCCATTACCGTTGAGGATAATGGCCGTGGTATACCGGTAGATATACATAAAAAAGAAGGGGTATCGGCCCTTGAAGTGGTAATGACCAAGATCGGTGCCGGTGGTAAGTTCGATAAAGATTCCTACAAGGTTTCCGGTGGGCTCCATGGTGTGGGTGTCTCGTGTGTGAACGCACTGTCCGACCATCTGAGGGCGACCGTGTTCCGTGAAGGTAAAATTTACGAGCAGGAATACGAACGCGGTAAATCGCTTTATCCCGTAAAACAAATTGGTGAAACTGAAAAAAGGGGAACTACCGTAACCTTTAAGCCGGATACTACGATCTTTACCCAAACGACCGAATATTCGTATGATACGATCGCTGCGCGTATGCGTGAGCTTGCATACCTTAACAAAGGGATCACCATAACGCTTACTGACAAAAGGGAGAAGGATGAAAAGGGCGGGTATGTTGGCGAAACATTCCATTCGCAGGAAGGCCTTAAGGAATTCGTTAAGTTCCTTGATGGCAATCGCGAGCCTATCATTGCCAGCGTTATCAGCATGGAGACCGACAAGGGCGAAGTGCCGGTCGAGGTGGCGCTTATTTATAACACCAGCTACAGCGAGAACATTTTCTCTTATGTAAATAATATCAATACCCACGAAGGAGGTACCCATCTTTCGGGCTTCCGCCGAGGGCTGACCAACACGCTGAAGAAGTATGCCGATAATTCCGGCCTGCTGGAAAAGCTGAAATTCGAGATCTCTGGTGATGACTTCCGTGAGGGGCTTACCGCGATCATTTCGGTTAAAGTACAGGAGCCGCAGTTCGAAGGGCAGACCAAGACCAAGCTGGGGAACCGCGAGGTAGTGGCGCCCGTGAGCCAGGCGGTAAGCGAAATGCTTGAAAATTACCTCGAAGAGAACCCGAACGATGCCCGTACCATAGTACAAAAGGTCATCCTTGCGGCACAGGCGCGCCATGCGGCCAAAAAAGCCCGTGAAATGGTGCAGCGTAAAACCGTTATGGGTGGAGGAGGACTTCCGGGCAAGCTTTCTGACTGTTCGGAGCAGGACCCTGAAAAGTGCGAGATATTCCTTGTGGAGGGTGACTCCGCGGGTGGTACGGCCAAACAAGGTCGTGACAGGGCGTTCCAGGCTATTTTGCCGTTAAGGGGTAAGATCCTGAACGTGGAAAAAGCCATGCACCACAAAGTATTTGAGAACGAAGAGATACGTAATATATTCACTGCACTTGGCGTGACCATCGGTACGGCTGAGGACAGCAAGGCGCTTAATCTGGAGAAGCTGCGTTACCACAAAGTGGTGATCATGTGTGATGCCGACGTTGACGGTTCGCATATTGCTACACTGATCCTTACCTTCTTCTTCCGATTCATGAAAGAGCTTATCGAGAACGGTCACGTGTATATTGCAACACCACCGCTTTACATGGTGAAAAAAGGTAATAAAAAAGAATATGCGTGGACGGATGTACAGCGTGATGTTGCTTCGGAAAGAATGGGCAGCGGCTCGACGATCCAGCGTTATAAAGGTCTTGGTGAGATGAATGCCGAGCAGCTTTGGGAAACCACGCTTGACCCGGACCACCGCACACTGCGCCAGGTAAATATTGACAGCCTTGCCGAAGCCGACAGGATATTCTCGATGCTTATGGGCGACGAGGTTCCGCCGCGAAGGGAATTCATTGAAAAGAACGCTGCTTATGCCAAGATCGACGCGTAAGCCTCTGTTTATAGGTATGTCTGCTATCGCTCTCCTGTTTTCGGGCAGGGCAGTTGCGCAGACGGATACCGAAATTGCATTAACACAAATAGGGCATCTGTTAGACGATGCCTTATTTTTTTCTGACAAATACGTAACCCCGGCTACAGATGCGGCTGTATACCAGTCATCATCCGGGTGGGTGAACAGCCCTAAAGCCAAGGGATTGTTTGAGGTGACTTTAGGTCTGCATGCCAATGTATTCTTTACGCCGCAGCGTGACAGGACCTTTAAGATACAGAATAATGATTTTTCCTTTTTCCAATTAGAGGAAGGTACTGAAGCTATTGTGCCGACATCGTTGGGCAGTGACCAGCAGGTATACCTCGTTGGAACGCTTGGGGATAGCCCGGTAAGGCTGGAGACGCCGGAAGGCATCGATATGCAAACAGTGGCTTATCCCTATCTGCAGGGGAGTATTGGGCTTTGGTACGATACCGAACTCATCGCTAAGTATTCTACCCGTGTGAAGCTAAAGAAAAGCAACTACCAGGTGTATGGGGTAGGGCTTAAGCATACGTTCAGCCGTTATTTTAAAGGGCTTAAGGAGAATAATATCCATCTGTCGGTCATGGCAGGGTATTCGAACGAAGAAGTCTCGTTCAATTTCCTCGACGTCAAGACCGATTACGGAACACTTGGTATCGATGAAATTACCGGTCATGTAGATACCTGGCAATTCCAGCTAAATGGCTCGAAAGAGTTCGGAAAATGGGAAGCAATGGGAGGATTCATTGTTAATACCAGTGATATTAAATATAATGTGAGCGGCCCCAAAGGTACTATAGAGGAGCTGCTGCCTTTCCAGAAAATACTTAACAAGAGGCTTGAGGAGATCTACAAAACAAAGGTAAATTATATAGGAGAAGCATCCTTGCGTTATACTATTGGCAATTTTAACGTGCAAACTATACTTGCTTTTGGTAAATTTGTAAATACTAACATATCTTTACAATATACTTTTAACAACAAACAACAAACACAAAAATTATGAAAGTAACAATAGTTGGCGCCGGTAATGTGGGCGCTACGTGTGCCGATGTTATCTCCTACAGGGGAATTGCCAGCGAAGTGGTTTTGCTTGATATCAAAGAAGGTTTTGCTGAAGGCAAGGCTATGGATATCATGCAGTGCGCTACCACTACAGGTTTTAATACCAAAGTGAGCGGCGTGACCAATGATTATTCTAAAACAGCAGGCAGCGATGTAGTTGTTATTACATCGGGCATTCCGAGGAAGCCGGGCATGACCCGTGAAGAGCTTATCGGCATCAATGCAGGCATCGTTAAATCCGTTGCTGAGAATGTTTTGAAGCATTCGCCTGATACCATCATCGTAGTGGTGTCAAACCCGATGGACACTATGACATACCTCACCCTGAGGGCTACCGGCCTGCCTAAGAACCGCATCATCGGTATGGGCGGTGCGCTGGATAGCTCGCGTTTTAAATACTATCTTTCAAAAGCGCTTGACAGGCCGTCTAACGACGTTCAGGGCATGGTCATTGGCGGGCATGGCGATACTACAATGATTCCGCTTACAAGGCTTGCTTCGTATAACGGCAGCCCGGTGTCGAATTTCCTTTCGCAGGAGGTGCTTGATAAAGTTGCTGCCGATACTATGGTGGGTGGCGCTACTCTTACAGGCCTGCTGGGTACATCGGCATGGTATGCGCCGGGAGCATCGGTGGCGTATCTTGTAGACAGTATCCTTAACGACCAGAAGAAAATGATCGCGTGCTCGGTATTCCTGGAAGGCGAATACGGCCAGGAGGATATCTGCATGGGTGTTCCGTGCATCATCGGAAAGAACGGCCTTGAACAGATCATCGACATCAAGCTTGACGATAACGAAAAGGCATTGTTCGCTAAGAGCGCTGATGCGGTAAGGGCTATGAACGGAGACCTGAAGTCAGTACTGGCATAACACCTTATACATAAAACTTAAAAGCCGCTATGAGCGGCTTTTTTGTTGGTTTAGCGTAAAGATCACTTCTTTACGACCCTGTCATAATTACCATTGCTGCACGGGTCTACAAAATAGTGATCGAGGTTAGGTCCGGGCGACGGCATGGAAGTGATTATCGGGTCGGTATTATTATCATGGTAATTATTGTAATTGCGGTTATCCTCATCCCTTATGTACACCTGATAAAAATTACCGCCACTACTTTTGGAAGCTGTTGAAGTATCGGGTTGGGGGGTATTATTTTTGGCATAAAAAGCGATGTCGTGCTGTTTTTGCTTCTCGATCTTCTGCAGGCCTTCTTTGGCTGCTATTGATAGGCTGGATGGTAATTGGGCTTCCTGCGCCTGTAGCTGAAAGGTGGCTAAAACAATTGTTGGAAGGATAAAAAGTCTGTTCATAACGCGGCTGTTTTATCAAATCTACAAAATAATTTGTAGTGCAAACCCTTAAAATAGTGGATTTACTGCGGATTTTGTTTTTTATGATAATGTTAGGAAATAAGTTGGTTTATCAAACCGTAAATTATATATTTGCTCGTTTTTAAAAATTGGAATATTTTAATTTAAGTAATAATGCAGAATAAGGGACTTATTAAATTTTTCGCAATCGTATTTGCGTTAGTGTGTATTTACCAGCTCACCTTTACGTATGTATCGCACGGCATCCAAAATGATGCCAAGGCTTTTGCTAAAGGCGATACCGATAAAGAGGTGGCTTACCTCGAACGAATGAAGGACTCGGTGGTTTATCTTGGCTATACTTACGAAGAAGTGAGTAACAAGCAGATAAACAAGGGGCTTGACCTTGAAGGTGGTATCAACGTTATGCTGGAAATATCAGTAAAGGAGATCATCCACGGCCTTGCGAACAATTCTACAAACCCGGTTTTGAATAAAGCTCTTGATGAGGCTACCAAAAACAGGGAAGGAAACCAGGATTACCTTGATGCATTTTTTATTGCTTTTGATAAAGTTTCCAACGGTTCTGTAAAACTTGCTTCTCCTGAACTGTTCACCAACAGGATCATGGATCAGGCGGTAAATACGAACATGACCGATGCTCAGGTGAAAGCCGTGTTGAGGAAAAAAGTGGCCGAAGCTGTTGACAGCGCATTTGGTGTGCTTACTGAGCGTATCGATAAATTTGGCGTAGTTCAGCCAAACATCCAGAAAATAGGAGAGTCAGGCCGTATCATGGTAGAGCTTCCGGGCGCTAAGGACATCGACCGTGTTAAAAAACTATTGCAGAGTACTGCCCAGCTTGAATTTTGGGAAGCTTATAAAGTAGGCGAAATGCAGGGCTTCCTTATGGGTGCCAACCAGGCATTGATGGCTACTGAAAAGAAGGTTGAAACTACTGAAACGAAAACCACACAAAACGATTCTATCGAAAAGCTTTTGGGTGGCAAGGATTCGCTAAACGCTGCCAAAAAAGGCAACAACCCGTTATTTGATAAACTTATGCCTAACCAAAACGGCGGCCCTGTACTTGGTTATGCATCTACAAAAGATACTGCTGCCATCAACGGCTACCTGAAGAGGAACGATATCCGTTCATTGCTTACAGGCGACCAGCGTTTTGCCCGTTTCGCATGGGGTAAGGAAGCTGCCGGTGCAAAAGGCATCCTTGAGCTTTATGCCCTTAAAGGTAATAAAGGCAATGTTGCGCCTCTTGGCGGTAACGTAATTACAGGTGCTAACGCGGCATTTGACCAGCAAAACCGCCCATCAGTAGAAATGCAGATGAGCCCGAGGGGTGCTATGAAGTGGGAAGAAATGACAGGCAAGGCGTATACTCAGCAGGGTTTCATCGCCATTGTTCTTGATAACGTGGTATATTCTGCACCGGGTGTAACTACAGGACCGATCTCCGGAGGTAACTCACAGATCACAGGTTCATTTGACGTAACAGAATCTAAAGACTTAGCGAACATCCTTAGGGCAGGTAAGCTACCTGCAAAGGCAGATATCGTACAGTCTGAGATCGTAGGCCCATCATTGGGCCAGGAAGCTATCGATAACGGTATCATGTCGTCTATCGTAGGTTTACTGCTTGTATCACTTTGGATGGTTGTATATTATGGTAAGGCAGGTTGGTATGCTAACGTTGCCCTGATCGTGAACTTGTTGTTCCTTTTTGGTGTACTTGCCAGCTTTGGTGCAGTGCTTACCTTGCCGGGTATCGCGGGTATCGTTTTAACGATGGGTACTGCGGTAGATGCTAACATTATTATATATGAACGTGCCAAGGAAGAGCTCAGGGCCGGCAGGACACTTGACGAAGCTGTTAAGATCTCTTATAGCTGGAGGGGTGCAATGTCATCGATCACCGATGCTAACGTAACACACATCCTTACAGGTTTGGTACTATTGATCTTCGGTACTGGACCGGTTAAAGGTTTCGCTACAACACTACTTATTGGTATATTCACATCACTATTCACATCGATATTCATTGCAAGGTTGTTCCTTGACAACGATATTAAGAAAGGTAATGTTGTGAACTTTGTAACAGGAATGTCTAAGAACTGGTTCACTAACTTCCATTATAATTTCCTTGGTGCTAAGAAATTCACTTATATCTTCTCTTCTCTTGTAGTTGTAGTAAGCTGTATTTCATTCTATGTAAATGGCCTTGACCAGGGTATTGACTTTGTTGGTGGACGTACGTTCCAGGTGAAATTTGAAAAGCCTGTAAATGTTGATGAGATCAAAGAAGAGCTTGAAAAGCAATTTGAAGGTGAGTATGTAGACGCGAAAGTATTTGGTAACGCGTCGCAGCTAAGGATCACTACAAAATATAAAGTAGCTGAGAACACAGTAGAGGCTGATACGGAAGTTAACCAAAAACTTTATGCAGGCCTTAAGAAACATTACACGAACCTGGATTATGAAAAGTTCGCTTCGAGCTATACAGGTAAGCAGTATGGTATCATGCAGGCTTCAAAAGTAAGTGCTGTAGTAGCGGACGATATTAAAGCCAACTCTATTTGGGCTGTATTGGGCTCGATGGCCATCGTGTTCATCTACCTGATGGTGAGCTTCAGGAAGTGGCAGTATTCACTTGGTGCTATCGCTGCCGTGGCGCACGACGTTATCTTCGTGTTGGGTATCTACTCGCTATGCTACAAGTTCATGCCTTTCCACATGGAAATGGACCAGCACTTTATAGCGGCTATCCTTACAGTTATTGGTTACTCAATGAATGATACGGTTATCGTATTCGACAGGGTGAGGGAATTCCTTGCAGGTAAGACCAAAGGTAAGTTTGCCGACATTGTGAACGCTTCGGTTAACACTACCATGTCAAGGACTATCAACACCTCATTAACAATGGTAATGGTGCTATTGATCATGTTCATCTTCGGTGGCGACTCTATCCGTGGGTTTATCTTCGCGATGCTTGTGGGTATCATCGTAGGTACATACTCATCATTGTTCATCGCGACACCGGTACTTGTTGACAGCGTTTCTGCTAAAGACAAAGACAGGATCGAGCACGAGCATAACGACGAAGTGGTTGTTGCAGAGAAAGTAAAATAAGACATCTTAAATATATGCTAAACCTGCCTATGCACATAGGCAGGTTTTTTTTTATTTGTTTTTTTGCATACTCAAAAAGCCCTATATTCGTTATCAATTAAGTAAAACAAAGCGATTTTTAAAGAAACCCCGAACGAGGTATGACAAATTTCATTTTCTTAGCACTACAGGACACCATCCCCGCTGCTGCCCAGGAGGCTGCCGCCCCAATTGTCGAATCACAGGAAATATCCGTAAACTATTTATCGCTCGTCATGAAAGGCGGGGTTATGGTAATACCTATTTTGCTGTTGTTCTTTTTTACCCTGTATGTTATTATAGAAAGGGCAATGTACTATAAAAAAGTAATGAAGCACAGTGAATCGCTCATGAGCGATGTTCGTCACCAGGTGAGTTCCGGTAAGGTCGAGGCCGCCCAAATGACCGCTGCAAGGGCAGGTACTGCGGAAGGCAACATAATTGAAAGTGGTATCGGTATGCTTGGCAGGCCGGTAAGCGAGATAGAAGGCATGATGGAAAAGACGACCAATGTAGAGCTCGGGTTGATGGAAAGGAAGCTCGGATGGCTTGGCCTTGCGGCCGGTATCGCACCGATCCTTGGGTTCATTGGTACCATTGCGGGAGTTATCAAGATATTCTATCAGATCTCTGAAACAGCTGACATTTCGATAGGCAGTATCTCTGAAGGCCTTTACGAAAAGATGATCAGTTCCGGTTTGGGGCTTATCGTGGGTGTTGTGGCCTACTCTGGCTATCACTATTTCAACATGGTGATCGATGGTTTTGCCCTTCGTGTACAAAGGCAGGTAATACAGTTCGTTAACCTAATCACTACAGGAAAATGAGGATAAGGAGAAATAAACGCTTCCATGCAGAGATCGCGGCGTCGGCGCTTAGCGATATCATGTTCTTTTTGCTGTTGTTCTTCCTTATCATTTCTACACTGGCCAACCCTAACGTGATCAAACTGATGCTGCCTAAGGCACGCACCACGGCGACGACCGATAAAGCACACACAAGCGTTTCGGTGCTGGTAATGGAAGATGAGACAAAGCAATATTTCATAGATAAAGTACCGGTAACATATGAAGAGCTGGAAAGCAAGCTTGCCGAGCAGGTACAGAAAACGGGCGACAATACCGTTATCGTGCGTTTCCCGTACAATTGCCTGGCGCAGGACATGGTAGACCTGCTGCAGGTGGGCGAACGCCTGAAACTTAAATTTGTGATCGCTGTATCTAAACAGTAGACTATGGAAAAGATAACAAAAGAAGAAAAGCAGTCGGCCATGATCACAGGCATCATATTCCTGAGCCTGTTCCTGCCGCTTGTTTTCTTTACCTATACGGTAACCTATCCCGACCCGCTTACGGTCATGCTCGATGGCGGGGGTGGCGGGGGTGGCGTTACCCTGAACTTTGGCAACAGCGATGATGGGGTGGGGGCCAACTTCCGGAGCGAACTGCTTGAGGCGGCCAGCAAGGTAAAAGCACAACCTGTAACGAGCGCGCCGGCAGAAGAAGTAGTAGGAAGCGATTCCGACGATTCGGAAGCGGTAGCCAACACCAAACCTGTGGAGAAAAAAGACCCACGGATGCAAAATGCCAAGATAGAAACTAAAGAGCCTGTAAAGCCTAAGCAGCCTACCAATTCGGCGCTGGATGCATTGCTGAACAGCAATAATACCGGCGATGGGAATACCGGGCGTTCGGGAAATCAGGGCAGCAGGAGCGGAGATGTCAGCTCGGGTGCCTACACGGGTGATGGTGGCAGCGGCGGCGGCCGTGGCGGCGGACAAGGTTCAGGTGACGGTACAGGTACCGGGCCGGGTTCCGGAAGCGGTAGTGGCGGCGGAAGTGGCGCCGGACGCGGGACTGGGGTAGGGGATTATGACCTTGGCGGAAGAAAGCCTTTGTCTAAGCCGAAGCCGCGATATACCTGTAATGAAGAAGGGATCGTTGCGGTAGAGATTTTTGTTGACGGTAACGGAAAAGTAATATCGGCCACGCCGGGTATCAGGGGAACGACCAACTCAGCAAAATGCCTCTTGGACCAGGCTAAAACAGCAGCCATGCAGACAACATGGGAAGCATCGCCAACAGGTGCGGCCAGACAAAGAGGCACGATAAAGTATAACTTTAAGTTGACAGATTAGTAAACAAAAATTCCGGTTTCGACCGGAATTTTTGTTTATTGCATGGTGGGGCTATACTTAAGAGAAAGGGATCAGCATGTCCAAAATAATTTAATGATTAAGACCGCTCTTACTGGATGCCGGTCGTGTTTACAAAACCTCCTGCCTGTTCTTCGCTGTAAATATAAGCCAGAAGCCTGCGAGGATGAACGGTATGCTGAGCCATTGTCCTGTAGATAAGGTCGAGGCGATCTGCTCCTCAAACCCACCCTGGCTTTCCTTAACGAACTCTACCACAAAGCGTACGCTCCACAGCAGTACCAGGAATACCCCAAAGATAAGGCCATGCTTTTTACGGGCATCTGTTTTCCAGTACATTAAGTAGATAGTAAAGAATACGAAGATGTAGAGGAAGGCCTCATACAGCTGTGCCGGATGCCTGTACGGTATTTTTTCGAGGATGTGTGCGAATTGCGGGTTGTGCTCTATAGCTTCGTAGGCTTTATCGTAATCTTTAATGCCTGTAACTTCTATCACATCTGCTTTGCTCAGCAACTTATCTTCACCACGAATGAACTTTACCGCGGTAGGTGTGTCGGGGGATGTTTTGTCACCCAATATCTCACTGTTGAAAAAGTTGCCCAAACGTACAAAGATACCTCCGCTTGTTACCGGTATGACCACCCTGTCAAGTACCCAAAGCAATGGCCTGTGGATAACCTTACGGCTGTAATATACCATGGCCAATATAATGGCTATCGCGGCACCGTGGCTTGCAAGCCCTGCAAAGCCGGTAAATTCAAATTCCGGCCTGAACTTGAAGGGCAGGAGTATCTCTTCCGGATAGTTTTGAAAATGGTCCCAATCGTAAAAGAAAACCTGCCCCAGCCGTGCGCCAAGAAGCGTAGCGATAAGGGTGGTGATAAACAGCTTATCGAGCTTTTCCATCGATTCGCCTTCACGCTCGAATATCTTTTTCATGATGAGCCACCCGAGGCCGAAAGCGATCACGAACCCAAGGCTGTAATAGCGCAACATTACCGGGCCAAGGTGGAATCCTTCAGGAGAGTTCCATACAATGCTTAAACTTTGTATCATTTGCAATTTTTATTGATTGATGTAAAATTAAATATTTGAAGGTCATTCGCAAGGAAAACCACGCTAATGTTTGTGGCTGCATCCTTTTTCCGGAACCGGGTCATAGCCGCGACCTCCCCAGGGGTTACAGCTTACAATACGCTTTACGGCAAGCCAGCTGCCTATGATAAGGCCTCGCTTTTGCAGCGCCTCTATGGTATATTGTGAGCAGGTAGGGGTGTAGCGGCATGCCGATGGCAACAATGGGGATATGGCTGCCTGGTAAAACCGTATCAGCAACACAAATGGTAAGGTAATGACCTGCCGGGCTGTCACGATCAGTTTATTGAAAAGGTAGTACCTTCCTTAGAGTCCTTCAGTTCAATGCCAAGGTCGCCAAGACGGTTCCTTATTTGGTCCGAAAGGGCAAAATCCTTGTTGGCCCTTGCTTCATTTCGCATACCTATGAGCATGTTCACTACACCTTCCAGTTTGTCGTTGCTGCTGTCAGCGTCTGTCTCACTTTTTAGCCCAAGCACATCATGTATGAAAGCGTTCAGGGTTTTGGACAGATCGTCAAGGTCGGCAGCAGTTAGGGTTTCTTTGCCTTCTTTCAATAAGTTGATATAGCGCACGGCCTCGAACAGGTACGATATGAGTATCGGGCTGTTAAAGTCGTCGTTCATAGCATCATAGCAAAGCTGTTTCCATACCGCAATGTCCAAAGATGATTTTACCGATGGTGCAATGCTTTGAAGCGCATCTAAGGCTTCCATAAGGCGGTTGTAGCCTTTCTCGGCGGCCACGATAGCATCGTTCGAAAAATCGAGGATGCTCCTGTAATGCGCCTGCATCATGAAGAAACGTACTACTGACGGAGTGAATGCTTTTTCAAGCTTATCATTATTACCCGAGAACAATTCCCTTGGCAATATGTTATTCCCTGTAGATTTAGCCATTTTCTTACCGTTGAGGGTAAGCATGTTGGCATGCAGCCAATAGTTTACCGGCGCACTGCCTTTGCAGGCCTCGTTTTGCGCGATCTCGCATTCGTGGTGCGGGAATTTGAGGTCCATGCCGCCGCCGTGAATGTCAAATTTATCACCTAAGTATTTTGTACTCATCGAGGTACACTCCAAATGCCATCCGGGGAAACCGTCGCCCCACGGAGAAGGCCAGCGCATGATGTGTTCGGGCTCTGCTTTTTTCCAAAGTGCAAAGTCGGCCGGGTTCCTTTTCTGTTCCTGTCCTGCCAGCTCGCGCGAGTTGGACAGCATGTCGTCAAGGTTCCTGCCGCTGAGTATGCCGTAATCATGGCTTTCGTTGTATTTTACCACATCAAAGTATACAGATCCGTTTGACTCATAGGCATATCCGTTATCGAATATCTGTCGGATAGTTTCTATCTGCTCGATAATGTGTCCGGTAGCGGTCGGTTCGATGCTTGGTGGCAACGCGTTGAAAAGCTCCATGATCTGGTGGAAATCTACAGAGTATTGTTGTACGATCTCCATTGGCTCCAGCTTTTCCAGCCTTGCCTTTTTTGCGATCTTGTCCTCACCTTCGTCGCCATCGTCTTCCATGTGGCCTACATCGGTAATATTACGCACATAGCGCACTTTGTATCCAAGATGCTTAAGGTAGCGGAAAACCAGGTCGAACGATATAAACGTCCTGCAGTTGCCCAGGTGTACATTACTGTATACGGTTGGCCCGCAAACATACATTCCCACGTTCCCTTCGTGAAGGGGGGTAAAAATTTCCTTTTCGCCGCTTAGGGTATTGTAGATCTTTAATGACTGGTTTTGGTATAACTGCATATCCGGGGAATTGTATAATATATATAGGTGTATATATAGCCGTTAAAATTGGGTGTCGAGCTTGATATAATCGAGGAATTCCCTTCTTACATTCTCTTCCTTGAACCTTCCTCCAAATTCAGAGGTCACGGTGCTGCTCTCAATGTCGCGGATGCCTCGTGAGTTTACGCAAAGGTGCTTTGCATCGATCACACATGCTACATCCTCGGTACCCAGGACTTTCTTAAGCTCCTGTACGATCTGCATGGTAAGCCTTTCCTGTACCTGTGGCCTTTTTGCGAAGTAATCGACAATACGGTTCATTTTAGATAGTCCCACTACGGTGCCATTCGAAATATAGGCTACGTGGGCCCTGCCAACTATAGGCAGCAGGTGGTGCTCGCAGGTAGAGTATACGGTGATGTTCTTCTCTACCAGCATTTCACCGTATTTATAATGATTTTCAAAAGTAGAAGAACTTGGTTTCTTAGCAGGGTTCAGTCCGCCGAAAATTTCCTTTACGAACATTTTGGCTACACGGGTGGGTGTACCTTTAAGGCTGTCATCGGTAAGGTCCATGCCCAGGGTAAGCAGTATGCTTTCCACATCTTTTTTAATCGAAGCTATTTTTTCGTCATCGTTAATGTCAAAAGCGTCGGCCCTGAGAGGGGTTTGTGCGCTCGATGCAATATGATTGTCTCCTAATTCGTCTTTGCTGTCGTCGTTATGGATCATTATATAGTTATATTAATACGGTGTAAATTCAGCAGGCAAAGATAATTATAAAAGTTGATCGAATGAAAGATACGAATAAGGGTTTTTCAGTCGTTATCCGTACAAGACGGATCATTAGGGATTGGTAAAAAATCACATATAGCGCCGGTTTTGTTAAAATTGGTCTTTTTTCAATTTTTACTTAGGGTAAATGCAAACACGGATGTTGTATATAAAAAAATAACCCTATTTGTGTTTTATTTGAATCAAATTTATGTAAATTTCGCATTTCAAAATTACTATGATGAATAAATACCTAATCCTACTCCTATTCAGCATTTTCGGTTTCAACGCATTTGCCCAGGCACCGGGTTGTCCACAGGTGCAGGCCAGTGGAATTGCTCCTTTGTGTGAGCCCGGCGATTGCGGAAACATTAGTGCTACCTATTTCAACACAGGGGCGACCAATTCCTATACGGTCGGCTCGGTTGCTTATGCACCTCCTTATCCTTTTGTGGGCGGTACACAGGTTTCTGTAAATACGGATGACGTTTGGTCGGGCAACATTACCCTTCCTTTCAACTTTTGTTTTTACGGAGCGAACTATAGCCAGGTAAATATCGGCTCGAATGGCGTTATCTCTTTTGATACCGGTTTGGGCGGTAACTGTCCGTGGGCATATACCACAACGATCCCAAATACAGGTTTTCCTATTAAAAACGCTATTTATGGGGTTTATCAGGATATTGATCCGTCTGTTGATAATGCCTTTGCAAATCCAAATATCAACTACCAGTTGCTGGGTGAATACCCTTGCAGGACCCTTGTGGTTAACTTTTCGCAGGTGGCACAGTATAACTGTACGACCAACGCTACAGTTGGTGCGCAGACTTCCCAGATAGTATTATATGAAACGACCAACGTTATCGAGGTGTATGTGCAGCGTAGGGTGCCTTGTACGTCATGGCAGAATGGTGCGGGCCTTATAGGTATACAAAATTCGGCCGGTACCCAGGCGGTCACACCTCCGGGACGAAACACAGGTCCTTGGTCTGCTACGAATGAAGCATGGCGCTTTACTCCAAGCGGTCCTTCGATCGTGACGTTCCAGTGGGTTAACACTGATGGTTCGATATATTCGAACTCAACTACTACCCAGGTATGTCCAATGGAGACTACGACCTATATTGCAAGGGCTACTTATTTAAGGTGTGATGGTACTACCGTTGTTAAGGAATCCCCTGTTACCGTTATGGTCTCTGATCCTATGGAGCTTGGTGAGCCGGATGATATCATCCTTTGTACCGATGGTCCGCCGCCGTATACATTCGATCTGACACAAAATAATGAGGTTATACTGAACGGGCTGGACCCGGACCAATACACAGTGACCTTTCATAATACACAGCTCGATGCCGATGAAGGGTTTGATCCGCAACCTGAACAAATCACTACAAATGGTGATCCCCAAACAATATTTGTAAGGGTAGAGGATTATTTTACAGGATGTAAAGCTACTACCTCTTTTGTGATAGCGGCAAGTGAAGATCCTGTTGCAGGCACTCCTCCTACACCGCAGGTGTGTGACCTTAATAATGATGGTACAGAAGTTTTCGACCTTACCAGCTTTGACGGCGATGCGCTTATGGGTCAGGACCCGAATAATTTTGAGGTATCATACCATAATACGCTTGGTGGTGCTACGGATAATACACAGCCTGTAAATAATCCTACAACTTTCCCTGCGACAGATGGACAGATAGTATATATACGTGTGACGAATGTGAATAACGAAGACTGTTATGCAGTTTCATCTATGACATTTGAAATCACGCCAACTCCTGTTGTTGTTGCTCCTGCAAATGCTTTTGCTTGTAGCGATGAGGGGTATACTCTTCCGCAACTTTCGGTTGGTAATTACTTCACCGGCCCTGATGGTACAGGTACCCAAATGAATGCAGGGCAGGTACTGACCGCCTCGCAGACCGTATATGTATACGCTGAGTCGGGCACAACGCCAAATAACTGTACAGACCAGGAGACGTTCACAGTAACGATAAATGAGCTTCCTGAGGTAGATGAGCCAACATGGGTTGAGGCCTGCGAAAGCTATTTCCTTGATCCGTTGACGGAAGGCCAGTATTACACAGGTCCTGATGGTACAGGTACTATTCTTGCTCCCGGTACTGAAATTACTGAGACTACAATGCTGTATATCTATGCGGAAACAGGTTCTGACGATACTGTGCTTTGTAGCGATCAATACCAGTTCCAGGTAAAAATTGACAACAGGCCTGAACTTGTGCCTGCTACTGAAATAAAAGAATGTGATGATGACTTTGACGGCATAGCAGTATTTGACATTACACCTGCAGGTACTGAAGTTGTGAACGGTGCGAACGGTGTTCTGGTTTCTTACCATACGACTGAAACCAACGCGCAATTTAACCTTGAGCCAATTGAAGCCCCTGAAACATACCAGTCTGCAACAGGAGTGGTGTACATCAGGGCTATTAATGCCACAAGCACGACCGATTGTTATTCTATAGAACCATTGCAGCTGACAGTTCAGCCGAAGCCTGCCTTTGGCACGATAAGCGACTATGTTGTTTGTGATGACAATAATTCTCCTGATGGAGTGGAGTACTTTGACCTGACTTCCAGGAACGCCGAAGCAACTACCGATCCTGATATCACAGTGAAATATTATGCTACTCAGGAAAACGCCAACGACGATGAGGATGCGTTTACAGATGAAGCCAATCACCAAAGCGGTACTGCTACGGTGTGGGTAAGGCTTGAAAGCACCCTGGGCTGTTATAGTGTGACTTCTTTCGATCTCGTTGTAAACCCACTTCCTGTGGTGAATACAGACATGGAACCTTTCTACGCCTGTGAGGAAGAGCCGGGGCAGGGTCTTTTTGACCTTGACCAGATAGATACTGTTGTTACCAATGGTGCTTCGGGTTATACCGTAGCCTATTTTGCCTCCCTTGATGCGGCACAAAACCCGACAGACAGTAACTACCTCCCTACGCCATACCTTTCGGCCAATACTACGATCTATGCCAGGGTGGAGAACGTTAATACCGGTTGCGTTGTCATTACTACTGCCGACCTCGAAGTGCTTCCTGCACCGATAGCGCCCAACCTTGCACCGATCGAAGAGTGTGACTTTAATAACGACAATGTTACCACATTCGACCTTGATCCTGCCCTTGCAGCGATAGAGGCCGCACTTGGCAATACCGTTACCGCCCTACCTTTTGAAACGTACAACGATGCATTTTACAATGCGACGAATAATACGATACAGAACACATCCGCGTATACGAACGTTCAGGCCTATACTACCAATGGTGTACAGACTCTCTATATAATGGTAGAATCGGACCAGACGGACTGTTTTGACATCGTTGAACTGCAGTTGATCGTTCGTCCTGTACCTGTAGCCATAGAGCCTGAGCCTTATGTGCTTTGTGATAACGGAAGCAGCGATACGGATGGTACCGCTAACTTTGATCTTACTACAAAAGAAGGAGAGATACTTGGGACTATGGACCCTGCAGCCTTCAGTATCGCGTTCTACCTTACTGCTGATGATGCTGCTGTGGGGACCAACGCAGGCCGCATAACCACCCCTGCCAACTACAACAGCCCAAGCGGCTTTGTGTATGCCAGGGTGACCAATAACGCTACAGGATGTTACGATGTAATGCCGTTGGAGCTCATCGTTAACCCGCTTCCGGTCGCCAATGCCCCTGCGCCTTACACGCTTTGCGATTACAACGCTCCGGGCGATGAGCAGGAAGTATTTGACCTGAACACGAAGATAGACGAGATCATCACTACTGCTGATGGCCCTCAGACAGGCATCATCACCACGTTCTACCACAGTTACGACGATGCTGTAGCAGGCATCAACTTTATCCAGGACCCTGAGGCGTATACCAACAATGGCGCTGTAGAGACGATATTCGTAAAAGTAGAAGTTGAGGAAACAGGCTGCTACAGGATAGTGTTACTGGATGTACGGGTAGAGCCGCTTCCGGTACTGGTGCCTCCAACAGCAGATGAGCTGACGGTGTGTGATACGACAGGACTTGGAATAGGCGTATTCGACCTTGACGCCCTTGTAGAGGACATGGTGAACGGCGCGCCGGACCTTGATGTTAGCTTTCACCTTACCAACCAGGACGCCATTGATAATGTGAACGCCATCCCGAACACGGATGCCTACCAGAATGTAGACCCTTTCCTCCAGTTCCTTTATGTAAGGGTGGAGAACACGGTTACCGGTTGTACCAATGCGGTGCCGCTGCAGCTGACCCTTGTGGTGTCGCCTGCGCCAATGGCCCCGGAGGACCTTGAGGACCTGGTACAGTGCGATGACACGGACAACAACGGCCAGGACAACAGGGCCTATTTTGACCTGACACAGCAGGATGCGGTGATCCACACGGCACTGGGCACTACCCCGGCTACCTTGACGGTACATTACTTTACCAGTGAGAACAATGCCAACAACGGCGCACCGAGGATCACCAACCCGACCAACTACTATGGCACCGGTGGGCAGACCATCTGGGTAAGGGTGGAGACCCCGGGTACGGAATGCTTCAGCGTGACCAGCTTCAAGCTGGAGCTAAACCAGCCGCTGCAGCTGACCACACCGAGCATGCTTATCCTTTGCAACGAAGCATTGCCGAACGACGGGATGACCGAATTCGACCTTACCGAAAAAGACGATGAGATACTGGGCCAGTACGGCATAGGGCAGGGCATGAGCGTAACCTATTTTGAAGTGGACCCAAGGATGACCACAGGGGCAACGCCGATAGCTGACCCAACAGCGTACACCAACCCGGCACCGCCGCAGGGCAACCCTAAGACGCTGTACGTGATGGTGACCACACCGGAAGGCTGTAAGAGCTACACCACGCTGACCATCAAAGTACTTCCGTTGCCGGAACCGGACCAGGACGTGGAGCCGCTGGTACAGTGCGATGTGAACAACTCCCCTGACGGGCAGGAGGTCTTCGACCTTACCGATGCGGAGGCCGACATCAGGAACAACGACTTCAACATGGTGCTTACCTACTACACGAGCGAGCAGGATGCCATTGACAGGACCGACCCGATAGGCAACTTTACGGCCTACAACAGCGGCAATGCCACGATATGGGTACGGGCAGAGGCCAATACAGGCAATTCGCAAAACCCTGTATGCTTTACGATAACACATTTTGAGCTTATCGTAAGCCCGCTCCCTGCACTTGGAGAGAACGGCGATGGTGTTATCGAGCCGTATGCGATATGCGAGCAGGACACCGACGGCATCGCTACCTTCGACTTCAACACCCACATGGACGAGATATTGGGCGCAGGCGTGAACCCTGCGGACTATACCATTAAGTTCTTCCGCAATGCGGCCGCGCAGGCGGCAGGTACGGCCCTGCCGTACATCTACACCAATACCAGCTCACCGAACGTGCAGAACATACTGGTAGAGGTAAGGAACAACGATACCGAGTGTGTCACCACAGCGCAGCTTACACTATTGGTGGAAGAAGCCGCGACAGCCAACCCTGTGACCGAAACGTTCTTTGAGTGCGACTATGACGGTACCAACGACGGTATCTTCACCTTCGACCTGACGCGTGCCGATGACGATGCCCTTGGCTCACAAAGCCCGACCGACTACAGCGTGAGCTACTACACCAGCCAGGCGGATGCCGAAGCAGGTACGAATGCCATAGCAAATC